>Ga0265293_10001745_pt1 | contig 46209 bp, 41 predicted proteins | sample Munlanlewell138R_FD_192505 | JGI IMG/M metagenome (GOLD analysis project Ga0265293, IMG submission 192505) | Leachate microbial communities from a municipal landfill in Southern Ontario, Canada - Leachate well 138R | ecosystem: Engineered > Solid waste > Landfill > Unclassified | place: Canada... | reverse complement strand
GAGCGACGGAGACATGGCCGCGACGGCGTGGCTGATGCCGTGATAGGCATTGGCGGTGACAATGAAGCCTGAGCCCTGCGTGTGGGTCCGGGCAATGCGCAGGGCCAGATCGTTGGCCTCGCTGCCGGTACAGGTCAGCATGAGGCGGTTGGTCTGTTCCGGAAAACAGGCAAGCAGTCGTTCCGCGTAGGCGATGATCGCCTCATCGAGATAACGCGTATGAACATTGAGGCGGGCTGCCTGTTCGGCAATGGCGGCAACCACCCTGGGATGGCAATGGCCGACGCAGGGAACGTTGTTGTATGCATCGAGATAGGCATTGCCCTGCGCATCGTAGAGACGCACGCCGCTGGCATGGTGAAAATGCACCGGCTCCTCGTAGAACATGCGGTAGGGCTGGCCGAGAACCCGCTGGCGGCGCTCGACCAGATCGCGGGTGCGCGCATCGAGCCTCTGCGCATTGCCGGCATCGAACGCATTGATCATTACGGGAACGCTCATGGCAGGCAACTTTCGTACTGCGTGGCAAAGGCTTGGCGGAACGCCTCCCGCGGCAGGGCGGAAAGCTTTTCGAGCCGTGCCCAGGAAGCGGGATTGTTTTTCATGATGTAGGCGCGGTTTTCAGGGTCATGCGTTGCGAGCCATTCGGTGACGGCAACGTTGATGACACAGCGCGCAATCATGAATTCCGGCAGCAGATCGATTTCCCGCTCGTCCAGCGGTACGAACCCATGGTAGGCGGCAGCCACCTCCGCGACCATCTGCGGGGCATCGCCGGGGAAGTCGAGTTGCAGCAGCGCGGCACCGGCCAGATCCACTATGCGCGGAGCATGCACGATGTCTCCGAAATCGAGAAACCCGGCCAGTCTTGCGGCATTGTCCGGGTCGACGAGGATGTTCTGGCCGTTCATGTCGCTGTGGACGACCTGCGCCGGAAGATGCGGAAAGTGCGGTCCGGCAATCCTTTCGAACCGTTCGAGCATGGCTTCAGCGAGCGGTCTGTGGTCGACAGCGATCAGCGGCAGGAATGGCTTTATCTGCCCTATGTTCTTCACGTCCCATATCAGATCGCGCCCGGTCGCATGGGGATGGACGAAATCACGAAGCGCCGCATCGAGCGCCGCAACGCCCTGCCCGATGTTGCGGCGCAGTTCGGCTGAACTGTTGCAGGCAGCCGCGAGCGGAGTTCCGGGAACATAGGTCAGCAGGCGCAGACAGCGCCTGTCCTGCGGATCAGGCGAAATGAGATCGCTTCCATCCAGCGCAGGGACGACCCGCGGCACGATGATCCCGGGAGACCGGCGTTCGACATGCAAAAGTGCGGCGTTTTCAAGAAGGACGCTGTCCACTCCTTCCTGCGGGTCGGAAACCTTGAGAGTAAAGGTGCGACCATCACCCGTGCGGATGCGAAAATTCTGGGTCCGCTCGCCGCCAAGCTCCGTGGCCTTTCCGGAAATTCCGAAATGGAGAGCGGCGAGGCTCTCGGCCTCCGCACAGTGCAGTCTGTCCGTCACTCATCGCCTCCGTGGAACGATCCGGCGAGGATGCCGAAACAATTGACCACATCGCCAACGACGGCCCGGCGCGCTGCCACGGCATCGCCGGTGGCAATGGCAGTGAGCGCTGCTTCATGCTCGGGAATGGCATCAGTCAGCTTTCCGGGTTCCGCCTTGGCCAGCCGCACGGAAGGGCCCATGCGCAGCCACAGCGGTTCGATCATGTCGCGCAATATGGGCGAATTGCTCATATCGGCGATATGCAGATGGAATCGGGCATTGGCGCGCAGGAAAAGACTGGTGTCATTCGCCTTTGCTGCCTGTGCCATGACATCGAAATGGGCACGCAGTCCGGCAATGCCTTCCGGCGTCGCGGCCCTTGCGGCGCGCGACGCTGAAAGGCCTTCAAGGGCCACACGAATGTCACGGATCTCGGCAAGCTCGGCCATGGTCAGGCTCGGCACGATAAAGGTGCGCTCGATGCGCAGGGCGCCAAGGCTTTCCAGCTTCTGCAAGGCATCGCGCACCGGAACCACGCTGGTGCCGAGTGCGGCGGCAAGGTTGCGCAAAACCAGCCGGTCTCCGGGGCGGAATTCCCCAATGATCAGCTTTTCCTTGATCTGCTGATAAATCTGCTCGTTGAGCGTATCCTGAACCAGTGTCTTATAGATCTGCATCTGTCTCCCGTCCGCCTGCGCGGTCCCTTGCATATCCATCCCTCTTAGCGCCTCTCGCTGGAGAATTCCCGCTCAAGACGCCGGGAGTGGACGGACAGAATAAAGCAGAACAGGAAAAATGCGCCTCCCACCACCAGATAGGCCTCGCGATAGAAGCCGAGCCATGCGCCATCGGCGATAGCGCCGCGCGCGCCTCCCAGAACATCGATGAGGCCGATGATGCTGATCAGCGTGGTGTCCTTGATGGATTCGATGAAGGTGTTGATGATCGCCGGCAGCGCAATACGGAATGCCTGCGGCAGCACGATAAGTCGCGAAATCAGCCAGCCGGACAGGCCAAGACTCGCGCCGGCTTCCGATTGGCCGCGGGGCACCCCTTCGAGACCGCCGCGGATGGCTTCCGCCAGATATGCGGCCTGGAACAGGATCAGCGCGACCTGCGCACGCAGGATGTTGTCGATCATGTTGCCGCCGGGCAGCAGGAAAGGCAGCATGGTGGAAGCGATGAACAACACCGCGATCAGCGGCAGGCCCCGCACGATCTCCACATAGATCTCGCAGAACCGGCGGATCACCGCCGCCTTCGAGCGCCGTCCCAGCACGATGAGAACAGACAAGGGCAATGCGAGCACAATACCGAATGCGGAGAGCCCGACTGTCAGCGGCAGACCACCCCAGCGGCTTGTCGAGACGTAGGGCAGGCCGGCCATGCCGCCGCCCATCAGAACGAGGCTGATGATCATCACCGCAATCCAGGCCAGTGCCAGCCCCGGACGCCAGAAGCGCCGGAAACCGCTCAGGATCAGGATTGCAACAACGAGAACGACCGCCAGCGTGGGGCGCCAGTACTGATCGGCGGGATAGGAGCCGAACAGGATGATGTGATAGCGTTCAGTCAGAAACGCCCAGCATGCCCCGGCCGCCGCATGACAAGCCTCCGCAGATGCTTTCCCGAACACGGCGTCGGCGATCGCCCACTGGTAGAACCGCGCGAGCAGCCAAAGCAGCACCCCGGTAATGACGACCGTCAGGAGCGCATGAGGCCACGGCCTGAAATAGGGGCGCAGCCATGCCGCCATGCCGCCTTCCGATGGACGCGAGAGAGTGACGGTCGCTTCGCTCATGACTTCACCAGTTGGGCGCGTTTCTCCAGCCACCTGATGACGGCGGACGTCACGAGGCTGAGAGAGAGGTAGATCAGCAGGTAGATCGACACGACTTCGATCGCCCGGCCTGTCTGGTTGAGGGCCGTGTTGCCGACCGATACGAGATCCGGATACCCGATCAGAACAGCCAGCGTCGTGTTCTTGATGGCATTGAGATACTGGTTTGCCAGCGGCGGCAGCATCAGCCGCAATGCCTGCGGCGACAGCACCAGATAAAGCGTCAGAATGGGGCTGAGGCCAAGAGAATGCGCTGCTTCAGCCTGTCCCTTCGGCAGAGCGGCAAGACTGCCCCGCACGATCTCGGCAATGAAGCCGGACGTGTAGAAGGACAGGCCCGACAGCATCGCCAGATATTCCGGCGTCAGGCTGATGCCGCCCCTGAAGTTGAAGCCCGTCAGGACCGGCTTGTCGATCTCGCCAAAGCCGATGAAGCAGGCAATGCCCGCCAGCAGTGCTGCCAATGCGGCAAACAGGCCGCGTGTTGCATTGCGCGGAAAATGCCCTGTTTCGTTGCGGCCGCGCACCATTGCCCGCCAGAACAGAATGGCCAGCAACAGCGCCGCGAGCACCACCGCAGCAATCAGCCAGCCGCTCTCACCCGCGCGCAGCACCGGCACATAAAGGCCACGGCTGGAGAAAAAGATGGAATCACCCATGCTCCAGGCCTGACGGGCCGCCGGAAGTCCGCGGACCGCCGTTGCACAGACCACCAGAATGAGGAGCAGGGGTATGTTGCGCGTTACCTCCACATAGGCCTTTGCCAGAGCGCGCAATTGCGGATGGGATGACCGTCCGGCAAGGCCGATGACCACACCGATGATCGTGGACAGCACGATGGCCGCAAGCGCCAGCTTGATGGTGTTGAGCAGTCCGGCCAGCAGAGCCCTGAAATAGCTATCGCCTGAACTGAACGAGATCACCGATTCGCCAATGGGGAACGATGTCGCCTGCCAGAGGAAGCCATAGTCGATGCTGACTCCCCGGGCTGCGAGATTCGACGACAGATTGTGCGACAGCCACGCAAAAACTGCGATGGCTGCCGCGACAAACAGCGCATTCTGGAGGCGCTCGCTACGCATTACCGCAGCGGCGCAGCATACATGAGACCACCGCGGGTCCACAGGTCGTTCAGACCCCGGTCCAGCTTCAGGGGCGATGCCTTGCCGAGATTGCGCTCGAAGCTCTCACCGTAATTGCCGACGGCGGAGACGATCTTCACCACCCAGTCTTCGGGAAGGCCAAGGTCCTTGCCGTTACCGGGTGTGACGCCGAGAAGCTGCTTCACTTCCGGATCCGCCGAGGTTTTGGCGAGCTCTTCCACATTGGCCTGCGTAACGCCCAGCCGTTCCGTCTCCACCAGCGCGAACATGACCCAGCGCGCGAGCAGATAAAGCTCCTCGTCGCCGCTTTTCACCGAAGGCGCATAAGGCTCCAGCGTGATGAAGTTCGGGAAGATGATGTAGTCGTCGACATTGCCCTGTCCGGCACGCGACCCGGCCAGATTGCCATAGTTGCCGCCGAAAGCATCGCAGCGACCGCCGAAGAAAGCAGCGTCAAGCTGTTCCCACGCGCTGAGGACAAGAGGCGTGTAACTGAGACCGCGCGACTTGAAGAAGTTCTCCGTGTTCACCTCGAAGGTCGAGCCCTGAAGAATGCAGACGGTCGCATCCGAGAGCTGGTCAGGGCTGTCGACCCCAAGCGACTTCGGAACCATGAAGGTGTATCCGTCGAAGTAGTTCGGCGACACGAAGCGCGCGCTCTGCGCACCCTCACGATTGAGAGTGGTGGTCGTATCATGGGCCAGCACATCGATCTCGCCGGACGACAGGAGCACGAAACGCTCCGAATAGGACGTCTGGCGATAGGTCACCTTGCTGGCATCACCGAGAATGGCGGCTGCCATCGACTTGCAGAAATCGATGTCGATGCCGGCCAGCTCGCCATTGGCGGCAGGCGCGGAGAAGCCAGGCACCGCCTGCCCGACGCCGCAAACGAGATTGCCACGGGACTTGATGGCATCAAGGGTCGCGCCGGCATTGGCTATTCCGCTGAAGGCGATCGCCCCCGCCAGAACCGTGGCGCAGGCATAACCTCCCAATTTCAACGCATGCATGAGTTTCACGTCATTTCCCCTTTTCGTGAGTTCTCAGTTCCGGCCCGCCCGCACCATCGCCGGCAAGCCGCATTTCCCGGCAGTCATCAGCCTGCCGATTGCGTGATGCAGATGTATTTGAGCTCCAGGAACTCCTCGATTCCGTATTTCGAGCCTTCACGGCCAATGCCGGATTCCTTGATGCCGCCGAACGGCGCCACCTCGTTGGAAACCAGCCCCTCATTGACACCCACGATGCCGGATTCGATCCGCTCGCTGACCCGCCACATGCGATCAAGGTCACAGGTGAAGATGTAGGCGGCGAGACCCGAAGACGTGGCGTTTGCCGCTTCGATCACGGCATCCTCATCCGTAAAGCGCTGAACAGGCGCGACCGGACCGAAGGTTTCCTCGCTTTCGAACAGCATGGTGGCATCCACCCCGGTCAGCACGGTCGGCTCGTAGAACCTGTCTCCGAGCTCATGGCGCTTGCCGCCCACGGCAACCGTTGCCCCCTTGGCCAAAGCATCGGCCACATGGCGTTCGACCTTGGCCAGAGCGGCATCGTTGATAAGCGGCCCCTGCTGGACGCCTTGCCGGAAGCCGTCGCCCACCTTCAGCGCGCCCACTGCAGCGGCCAGCCGCTCGACGAAGGCATCATGCACCTTGTCATGAACGAAGATGCGGTTGGGGCAGATGCAGGTCTGGCCTGTATTGCGGAATTTGGCGTTGATCACGCCCTGCACGGCAATGTCGAGATCGGCATCCTCGAACACGATCAGCGGTGCGTTGCCACCGAGCTCCATCGCGACCTTCTTCACAGTTCCAGCCGACTGTTCGATCAGCAGCTTGCCCACGCGGGTCGAGCCGGTGAAGCTGATCTTGCGCACGACCGGGTTCGACGTGAGTTCCGCGCCGATGGCCGTGGCGTTACCGGTTACAATGTTCAGGATACCGGCAGGAAGCCCCGCCCTGCCGGCAAGCTCTGCGAGAGCCAGCGCCGAATAGGGCGTAAACTCGGAGGGCTTGACCACGACGGCACAGCCTGCTGCCAAAGCCGGCGCGCATTTGCGGGTAATCATGGCGCTCGGGAAATTCCAGGGCGTGATCGCGCCAACGACACCGATGGGCTGCTTCAGCACCATGATGCGCGATTGCGCTCTCGGTGCGGGAATGATGTCGCCATAGGCACGCTTGGCCTCTTCGGCGAACCACTCCACGAATGAGGCGGCATAACGGATTTCGCCCTGGCTTTCTGCGAGCGGCTTGCCCTGCTCGGCGGTCATGATCGCAGCCAGATCGTCAAGATTGGCCAGGATGAGCTCGAACCAGCGGCGCAGCACAACGGAGCGGTCTCGGGCTGCAAGCGCGGCCCACTCCCGGCGGGACGCATCGGCCGCCTCGATCGCCCTTCGGGTTTCCGAAGCGCCCATATCAGGGACGGACCCCAGCACCTGCCCTGTCGCGGGGTCGGTTACTGCCAGCGTCGCACCATTGTCGGCATCCACCCAGCAACCGCCGATATAGGCCTTCTGCCGCAGCAGGGACGGATCAGCGAGGCGTCCGAAAAGAGGGCTGTCCGAGTTCTGATGCACTGCCATGGGTTGGATATCCCGATATTCAAAATCTGTAATCTGAAGTTTGGTATATCAAACTCCAGATTACGTACAGTCAAGTCATCTCCATTCTGGATCAATGGATTGGACTGACTGGACCAAAGGTGCGACCTGAGAATGCGGCGTAGCGCTTGAATATCCCGGTGCCGGCCACCGGATCGTCTGCATCTTCAGCCTCCGAGATACCGGAACGGGCAAGGAATAGATGTGAGCAGGAAATGACCCGCAACGGTGGGCGCGGGAAAAGAACGGGACGTGGCCTAACTCCAATAAGAATTGGAAAAGCCACATCCCTGTGATCCCTCAACCGCAGTTGCGGTCAGGCACTTCGTCCTGTGATTTCCAGCCCATCCGGCCCGCGCGCCGGCCGGGCGGCATCCAGCTTTTCCGGGGATGAACGGCCCGCGCGTCCTGACCCGGAGCGTTCAGGCGTTGGCCACGAACCGCAGGTCCATTGCGAACACCGTTCGCGCATTCGGGGCCAGAACCACGCTGCCGTTGCGCGCCTCCAGCGCCGCGCCCTGCGCGGGGAAAGGCGCCATGCCGCACCATGGCTCAAGGCAAAGGAACGGAGCCCCCGGCTTCTGCCAAAGTGCGAAGGCCGGCAGGTTCGACGTCGACATTTCGACACGCGAGGTGCCGCCCGCAAATGTGATTTGCGCACCGGCGCCCTCGGGAAACACCATGGCCCCCGCCTCGAAATCAGCCGGGGTCACGGCAAGCTTCCCTTCATCAAAGGGAGATGCAAGCAGCTTCTCATCGATCAGGCCGGCCACATCGGGGCGATGCATCTGCGGCGAGCCGCCATTGGCGAGGCTGACATGATGCGCCTCACCGCCGGCACCCGGCAGCGGCCATCTGAAACCCGGATGAAAGCCGAACTGGAACGGCATGTCGCCTGTTCCATTGTTTTCGACGCTCACCCGGCAGCACAGACGGTCGGCATCGATGCGATAGCTCACGCCAAGCCGGAACCGGAAGGGAAACGAAGCCAGCGTCGTTTCATCCGGCAGCAGTTCAAGCCCGATCTGTAAGGCGTCGGCATCGACCACGCGGAACATGCTGTTTCGGGCAAACCCATGTGCAGCCATGGGATAGGAGGTGCCCCCGATCGTCACCTCGCCATGCGGGCTCTGGCCGATCACCGGAAACAGCAGCGGCGACCTGCCCTGCCACCATGCGGCATCGCCATTCCACAACCATTCCACACCGTCACGACCCGTCCTGACCGATTGCAGCTCGGCCCCTTTTTCCGCGACTTCCACCCGCAGGAAACCGTTTTCAAGAATGTGCATGGTGCTCAGCCCGTCGCCAGTTGCTTGAAGGACGCATCATAGGCGGCGATGACGGCACGCGCCTTGGCGCGCACGGCCGTCGCATCGTCGCCGGGGCGATAGAAGGTGCTTCCTATTCCGAAAGCCCGCACCCCCGCCTTCATGTAGTCCTCCAGATTGGCGGCACTGACCCCTCCGACGGCTGCGACCAGCGTGTCCTTCGGCAGAACGACGCGGATGCCCGCGATGCCGGAAGGGCCAAGGATGTCGGCCGGAAAGAACTTCAGGCCGGAGGCCCCCGCGTCGAGCGCATCCAGCGCTTCGGTCGGCGTCAGCACGCCCGGCATGGCCACCATTCCAAGTTCTGCGGCCCGCGCAATCACCCGCGGACGCATGTTGGGGCTGACGAACAGGCGCCCGCCAGCCGCATGAACCTCTTCCACGTCACGAACGGTGAGCATCGTGCCGCCACCGACGAGTATCTCGTCGCCGAAGGTCCGGGCAAGATTGCGTATCGAGGCAAGCGGATCCGGCGAATTCAGCGGCACCTCGATCGCCTCGACGCCCTCCTCGATCAGCGCCGCCGCGATCGCCTCCACCTCGTCGGGGCGCACGCCGCGAAGGATAGCCACCAGATCACGCTGCATGCGCGGCCATTCCACTGCCGTCATTCTTCGGTTCCTTTCAGGAAAGCAGACAGCCGGGATTCATGATCCCGGCCGGATCGACCGCGGCCTTGATGCGCCGCATGATGAGGAGTTCCGCCGGATCGGCCCGCTTCGCCAGCTCTTCGGCAAGCTTGCGGCCAACGCCGTGCTCGGCGCTGAAGCTGCCGCCCAGCGCATCCGCGCAATCATTGACGATGCGCCGCACGGCAAGCGTCGTCGCCGCCGGATCGCGCATGGCCTGCCAGTCGGCAGGATCGAAATGCGTGCCGAAATGGATGTTGCCATCCCCCATATGGCTGACCACCCTCGTCGTGGCCTGCGCAAACACCTTGCGGACGGCATTGGAAGCGTTTTCCAGAAAAACCGGCACGCTTGCCACCGGCACGGAAATATCCGCCGAAAGCACCACGCCTCTGTTCCGGTTCGCTTCGGAGGTTCCGTGACGCAGCGCCCAGTATGCGGCCCTCTGGGCGTCACTCGCGGCCGGAATGGCGTCCACAATCTCGCCCCCGGACAGGGCCGCTCCCAGCGTGTCGAACAGCAGGGCCCCCAGCGCTTCGGCGTCCGTCATGTCGGCCAGCTCGACCAGAAGATGCCACGGCGCCTCGACCGGCAGGCGCAGCTTCGGCTGGCAGGCGACGACGGCGGCGAGCTGGGCGGCATTGAGCAGCTCGAATGTGGTCAGCCTCTCGCCGCAGGCAGCGCGAAGCCGGTTCAGCACGGCCAGCGCCGCGGCGGGGCTGTCGAGCGCCAGCCATGCGGTGGCATGAACCGTGGCAAGGGGATGCAGTTTCAGCACCGCGCCGGTGACGATGCCGAGCGTTCCTTCGGCTCCTATGAAGAGCTGGCGCATATCATAGCCGGTATTGTCCTTGCGCAGGCCCTTCATGCCGTTCCAGATCGTGCCGTCGGGCAGGACCACTTCGAGGCCGAGCACATTCTCTCGCGTGGAGCCATAGCGCAGGACATTGGTGCCGCCGGCATTGGTGCTGATAATGCCACCGATCTGGCACGAGCCCTCGGCACCGAGGCTGACCGGAAAGAAGCGCTGGTGAGCTTCGGCGGCCGCCTGAACATCGGCCAGAATGCAGCCGGCATCGACGCTGATCGTGAAATTGGCCACGTCGATATCGCGGATGCGCCGCATTCTCGCCAGCGAAACGATGACGGGCGGGCGATCCTGCGCCTGCGGGCCCGGAGAGGCCGCGCCGGTCAGGCCGGTGTTGCCGCCCTGCGGTATCACGCCATGACCCGCCGCCGCGCAGGCCGACACGATGGCCGAGACCTCGGCAGCGTCGCGCGGCAGGACAACGCAAAGCGCCTGCCCCTGCTGCCGCCCCCACCAGTCCTGCACATTACCGGCCATGTCGGCGCCGGTGAGCACGCCGTCGCGCGGCAGCATCGAGCCCAGTCGGGTCAGCAGGTCCATCAATAGCCACCCGTCAGGAAGATCGCCTCGCCGGTCATGAAGCTGCATGCGTCGGAGGCGAGGAAGATCGCAGCGCCCACCATCTCGGCCGGCTGCCCGGCCCGGCCCATCCAGTTGAGGCTGCGCGTATACTGCGCCCATCCTTCGGGGTCGTTGTCCCGGCGGTCGGCGTTCCGGTCCGTATCGATCAGGCCCGGCGCCAGCGTGTTGAGAAGGACATTGCTCTGCGCATAGTGACGTGCCTGGCTCTGGATCAGGTTGTGTTGCGCGGCCTTGGTCGCGGCATAGGCGCTCACGATGCCCTTCGGTCTCAGCTGGTTGACCGATCCAACGGAAACCACCCGCCCCCAGCCGCGTGCAGCCATCAGCGGCAGCACGGTTTGCAGCATGTCCACCGTTGAGCCGAGATTGACGGCGAGCTGGAAGGAGAGATCGGCAGCCGTCAGATCGGCAAGACTGGCGTTGATCTGCGCGCTCGCATTGATCACCAGTATGTCCACCGGTGCCAGTGCCTCCGCCCGCCGGATGAGATTGCGCCCTACCTCGGGCACGGCCAGATCACACGCCAGCTCGTCTGCCAAACCTCCCGCAGCCTCGATGCGCGCGCGCACGGCCTTTGTGCCCGCTTCGCTCGTGCCGTGCAGGATCACCCGCGCGCCGGAGCCCGCCAGACCCTCGGCGATGGCCGCGCCGATGCCCCGGCTCGAACCCGTGACCAGCGCGGTGCGGCCACGAAGGCCGAACACAGTTTCAAGGTTCATGCCTCACCCCTGAAAAGACCCGTCGGCGCGCCGGCAACGCCCGGCCGACATGCGAACAGCCCGCCGGAAAGCGGAGCATCCGCAAGCGTCGACGCCGGCAGGCGCGTGCGCGCGCTGGTGATGAACAGCGTGCCCAGATCGTCACCGCCGAAGGAAACGCTGGTCGGCCGGGGAACCGGCAGTTCGATGACCTGATCCAGATTGCCGTCGGGAAGATAGCGGCGCACGCACCAGCCATCCCAGATCGCGCACCAGACCCCGCCCTCGGCATCGACGGCAAGGCCATCTGGTCGTCCGTCGGCCACGGCGACACGCGCAAACTCGCGCCGCGCGCCCAGCGCGCCCGTATCGGGGTCGAAGTCATAGGCGTGGACCAGCCCCGGAACCGTATCGACGAAGTAGAGGGTGCGTCCATCGGGACTCCAGTCGAGACCGTTGGAGACGATGATGCCGCCTTCCTTGCGCTCGAAAGCGCCCTGCGCATCGATGCGATAGAGGGCGCCCGTAGGCTTCGATGCGTCGATGCGCATGGAGCCGATCCATATCGCGCCATCCGGCCCGAGCTTGGCATCGTTGAGCCGGTTGTCGGGAATGCCGGACTCGGGGCTGGAGAACGGAACCAGCGCGCCGCTGGAAAAATCGAGCCACTCGACCCCGTCCTGCGAAGCGACGAGCAGGCGCCCGTCCTCGACCGGGATGATGGCGCTGACGAGCTTGCCGGTCTCGCAGCTTTCGTTGCGGCCGGTGCGGGGATCGAAACGGTAGACGGCCGGGTGGAGGATATCGACCCAGTAGAGCAGGCCTTCCTGCGGGTGCCAGACCGGGCTTTCGCCGAGTTGCGCGCCCCATGGCAGGACGCAGGTGAGTTCGGCCATCTGTCTGCCTGTCCTGGTGCGCGGCCGCGGCCGCGAGGTGATCGCCACGGCACCGGCAGCACCCGTGATGCGCCGCGCCGCGCCGATAAGCTCGCGGCCGGCGGGATGAATGTTGGAAGCGTCGAGCCGCGACGAGGGGCCAAGCACCACAAGCGCGCCGATCGGCGTGTTGTCGCGCCCCATCACGGGTGCCGCGACCGAATTCACGCCGGCCAGATGCTCCTCGTAGGACACGGCATATCCCCGCGCGCGCGTCAGGGTCAGATCCGCCTGCAGCGTTTCCGGCGTGGTCAGCGTCTGGCGGGTGAAGCCGTCAAGCGTCAGCCGCTCCATAAGCGCACGGCCCATCGCGGGGTCCTGAAAGGCCAGCAAAGCCTTGCCGCCGGCCGTGCAATGTAGCGGAACGCGGCGGCCCACCTCGACGCGCACGGCAAGGCCGTCATCCGACCGCTCGGCCAGATATTGCACCATGACGCCGTCGAGCCTGCACAGTGCAGCCGTCTCGCCAAGCTCGGCCGCCAGCCGCTGCAGTTCAGGCAGGGCGGCCGAGACGAGGTCGAAACTGTCCCAGACCCTGTGCGACATCTCCAGAAAGCGCTGGCCCAGCACATAGGTGCCGGAAGCCTCGTCCTGCCGAACCAGCCCATAGGCGATCAGGGTTCTCAGAATCCGCGCGAAGGTCGGCTTGGGCAGGCCTGAGGCCTTCAGAAGCTCCGCGAAGCGCAACGGCTCCGGCGCATCGGCCACCATGTCGAGAAGGGTCAACCCCTTGGAAAGGGCGGCCGTCCCGCCCGGGGTCTCGGGTTTCATCCCCGGCTCTCCCCCCGCAGACGTTCGCGCCTTGCGGCGGCGGCCTCGTCCAGCATTCGCTTGATCGTCCATTCCGGTCTGAACCCCAGGGTGCTTCTGATACGCTCGTTGGAGGTATGGTAATAGACGCCCGCACCGGGAAGATCGACTGTCACGATGGGCATGCCTGTCAGTTCGGCCATCTGCGGCACGATCTCGGCGAAATCGACAGGATCGTCAGAGCCGAGATTGAAGGCGCCGCCGGTCGCCGCCTTGTGGTCGAGCGCCAGAAGCACGCCCGCCACCATGTCGCGCGTGTCGGTGATGTGCATGCGGAAGGGCCGTCCGTCCTGATTGCGCGCCAGGACATGGGCCGGCCCGCCAATGTCGGCGGCGCGCAGGATGTCGGCCACGGCCGTGTTGCCGAAGCTTTCCTGCTGCCGGATGCGGGGCCGCAGAAAGAATCGCGGACCGGAGAAGAAGCTGTCCTCGTCGAGCAGTTCCGCCGCATCCTGCGTATGGGAGAACCGCAGGATCACCGTTTCCATCCGGCCCGCGCGCTGATGGAACCGCACCAGTTCCTCGCCGAGCAGCTTGGTCAGCCCGTAAGGCGAGGTGGGAAACAGCGGATGCTCCTCGGTGACCGGCAGGAACTGCGGGTTGTTCTCGGGATAGACCTCTCCGGAAGACGCAAACACGAAACGGCGCACGCCGGCTTGCGATGCCGCATCGAGCAACAATCGGGTGCCGTCGACATTGGCGGCGAACATGCGTTCCCGGTCGCCAGGCGCCCATGACATGAAGGCGCCGAGATGCAGCACGTCGGTGACACCGGCCATCGCTTTCGCGACGGCTCCGGCATCGTCCAGAGAACCGACGATCTCGTCCTCCAGCCCCGAAGCGCGCAAATCGAAACCGCGTATCGCCCGGCCCTGCGCCTTCAGCGCAGCCGCAACCGCCCGGCCCACCCGGCCGGCAGACCCAGTAACAAGAATCACAATCTTTGCCCCGTCTCAGCATTGAACAGATACAGACGCTCCGGGTCGAAGCCGAGGACCAGTTCCTCGTCCTTCGAGAGAGAACCCGAATGCGAAACCCTTGCGATCAGGCCCTTGGACCTGCCTTCGTCTCCTTCGGCCAGCCGGGCGCCTTCGGCGTCGAAGTAGACGTATTTTTCAGAGCCGAGGCTTTCCACCAGAGTGGGGCGCACGGAGAAGGTGACGGGAGCCTCGCCGAGCAACAGATGCTCAGGCCGCAGGCCGACCACGACGCGCCCGTCATGCGCCGTCGCTGCGGGCAGGGCCACCTCGCGGCCGAACAGGGTGAGCCTGCCGCCCTTCAGCTCCGCATTGAGGAAATTCATACCCGGCGAGCCGATGAAGCTCGCGACAAACAGGTTGGCAGGAGAATTGAACAGCTCGTCCGGTGTCGCGATCTGCTGGATGACGCCATCCTGCATGATGACGACCCGGTCGGCCATGGTCATGGCCTCGACCTGATCGTGGGTCACATAAACGGTGGTGACGCCGATCCGCTTGTGCAGCGCGCCGATCTCCGCGCGCATGTGGACGCGCAGCTTGGCATCCAGATTGGAAAGCGGCTCGTCCATGAGGAATGCCTGCGGCTGGCGCACAATGGCACGGCCGAGCGCCACGCGCTGGCGCTGCCCGCCGGAAAGGTCCTTGGGCTTGCGGTCGAGATAGGGGGTGACTTCGAGGATGCGGGCAGCATCCTCGACGCGGCGGTCGATCTCCGCCTTCGCGGTCCCTCGCATCTTCAGACCGAAACCGATGTTCTGGCGTACCGTGAGGTGCGGATAGAGCGCATAGTTCTGGAAGACCATGGCGATGTCGCGGTCGCCCGGCGCGAGATCGGTCACCTCGCGGCCGCCGATGGATATCTGCCCCTCCGTCGCCGGCTCAAGGCCGGCGAGAATCTTGAGCATCGTCGACTTGCCGCAGCCCGAGGGGCCGACGAGCACGACGAACTCGCCGTTTTCGATCTCCAGCGAGAAGGGTTGCAGGACTTTCAGCGAACCGTAGGATTTGCTGACATTGCGAATGGAAATATTGGCCATGCTTTATTTCTCCGCGCCAGCGGTCAGGCCGCCGACCAGGTAACGCTCAAGGAACAGGTATATCGCGATGATCGGCAGGGCGACGAACACCGATGCCGCGGCTATGTCGTTCCAATAGGTGACGTATTCGCCCTGCATCGTCGTGATGCCCAGATTGGCGGTCCAGTTGTCGGGCGAGTTGACGAGAAAGGTCCGCGCATAGGCATAATCGGCCCAGCTCAGCACGAAGGCGTACAGCGCCGTCGCCGCCAGTCCGGGCGTCGCGATCGGCAGCACCACGCGCAGCATCGCGCCGACCGGCGAACATCCGTCCACCATGGCAGCCTGCTCAAGCTCGCGGGGGATGGTGTCGAAATAGCCCTTCAGCATCCATGTCGCGAAAGGAATGATCATGGTCGAGTGCGCCAGAACCAGCGTCCACAGGCTGCCGATCAGCCCCATTCCGGAGAAGATCGAGAACAGCGGGATGACGAGCAGCGTCGCCGGCAGCATCTTGGCGGTCAGCACGAACAGGCCCATGGTCGCGCCACCCTTCATCGAGTAACGGGACAGGGCATAGCCGGCGCTGACCGAGACCAGCATGGAAAGCGCCACCGACCCCACCGCGGCAAGCGTGGAATTCGCCAGCCATTTCAGGATCGGCTTGGCTTCCCACACACGCACGAAAACATCCCATTGCGGGTTGTCGGGCCAGAAGGTCGGCGGCAGGCGGTAAAGCTCGTCCGTCGTGGTAACGGCAGTGACCACCAGCCAGTAGACCGGAAAGAGGATCATGGCGACGGTCAGGATCACCACCCCGTAAAGGGCAAGGCTTTGTGCGAGGGTGCGTTTCATGGCGCGGCGTTCCTCAATAGATCGACCGGGAGCGCCGGCCGAGCATGAGCAGGCTGGCCAGCACGCAGATGATCAGCGTGAGCACACCGACCGCCGCGGCGCGGCCGAAATTGTGGTACTGGAAGGCCTGATCGTAGGTCATGATCGACAGTGTCTGCGTCGAGCGTAGCGGGCCGCCGCCGGTCAGCACCTTGATGATCGAGAAATCCCTGAACACCCAAAGCAGCGTCAGCACGACGGTAACGCCGAGCACCGGCATGAGAAGCGGCATGGTGATCCACCGGAAGCGCTGCCACACACCCGCACCATCCACCTTCGCCGCCGCATAGTAATCGGCAGGGATGGACTGCAGCCCCGCGAGGCACATGATCGACACGAAGGGAAAGCCCTTCCAGATCATGGTGATCGCCACCGCCCAGAACGCGGCTCCGGCATTCGAGACCCACGGGATCATCTGCCCCGACAGACCGAGCTGCACGGCCAGCCAGCCGAACAGCCCGAAGGAGCTGTCGAACATCCAGGCGAAGATCACCACCGCGATGATCTCCGGCACGGCCCATGGCAGCGCCATGCCGAGCCGGGCGACCGTGCGGCCGCGAAACCTGTTGTTGACGAGCAGTGCCGTGCCAAGACCGACGACGACGCTGCCGGCGGTGACCACCACGACCAGCTTCAGCGTCACCCAGCAGGCAAGCCAGAACTCCTGAGAGCTGAACAGCCACCTGTAGTTCGCCACCGAGAACGGCTTGCCGGCGGCGCCCAGACGCGGAATCTTGACCTGCTGGAACGACAGGTCGACCGCCACGAACAGGGGCCAGACGATGATGGCGGCCACCATCAGCACCGCCGGGGCGATAAGGATGTAGCCCAGAAGATGCTGGCGGCTGGGGCGCGCAAGGTCAAAGAACTTGCGACGCCCTGCAACGGGAATATCGGTCACGACTGCTCCTCCGGCCGGAAATGCGGGAACATGCCCGCATCCATGCGGGCCATGCTCCGGTTGGCTGTCAGCTTTTGAGGTCTTCGGCTTTCGCCTGCATGGTCTTGACCACATCCGCCGGATCCAGATCCTGGATCAGCATCCTCTGGGTCTCTTCCATGATCATCTTGCTGAACTCGTTGTAGTTCAGCTCAAGGCCGGTCGGGATGCGGTCCACGCCGGCCTCGGATGCCGCCTTCATCGTCTCGATCAGCACGGGAAAATGCGGGATCGTCTTTTCCACACCGGATACGTCCGCGCGGGGGCTGGGCGGCGTGTTTCCGCCCATGGTGGCGTAGAGGCGCTGATTTTCCGGGGTCATGGTGAGCTTGATGAAGTCGCGCACGAGCGCTTTCTCATCGTCGGAAATATCGACGGGTATCGCCAGCACGTTTGACGAGCCGCCGACGGGCGGGTGCAACGGAGGCGCCACATAGACGATGTCCTCCTTTGCCAGTCCCTGCTCGGTGGTGCCGTAGAGCCACGGACCGTCGAGGCGAAGGGCCATCTTGCCATCGGCGAAGAGCTTGCGGACATCGCTCGCCGTCATGTCGACGGGACCGACGCCGGCCTTGTTGATCTCCTTCCACCGCTTCAGGCCCTCGATCATCTGGGGCGTGTCGATGGTGATGTTGCCTTCGCTGTCCGTCCAGTAGGCCCCGGCAGCGATGACGTAGTTCAGCATCTCGGTCAGATACTGCCCTGCGCCGCCCTTGGTCTCGTGGCCGGTGCCGAACTGGTCGATGATGCCGTCGCCGTTCAGATCCTTTGTGGTCGCCTTGGCGGCTTCCAGAAATTCCTCGTAGCTGGTCGGCACCGCAACGCCCGCCTCATCGAGGATCTTCTTGTTGTAGGCCATGACGAACCCGAAATAGTTCATCATGATGCAGACGGTTTCGCCATTCCACTGGCACTTCTGCTGCCCGGCCCAGCCGGTCAGATCGATGCCGTCCTGCTTGATCCACGCGTCGAGAGGCTCCAGCCAGCCATTGTCCGCGAACATCTGGAACTCGAACGATGCGAGATGCACGATGTGCGGCGGCTGGCCGGCCGCGAAAAGGGTTGTCATCGTATCGGCATAGGAGCCGCGCTCGGCCTTGGTGAACTCCACCTTGACGCCGGGGTGCTGCTTCTCGAACTCGGCAATGACCGCATGCCACCAGTCGCCGGTGCCGGCATCGTCCGTCTGCCAGGAAATGAACTTCAGCACGGTGTCGGCCATGGCCGGGGCCAGGCCGGCCGCGGCGGCGAGGGCATAGGCGGCTGCGCCCGTTGCGAGCCTGCGCAGAAATTTACTCATCTTTTCCTCCTCCAAAACCAGTGATCATATCCGTTCAAGCAAAGAGAGCGCCGCCTCCGACGGCCTCACGCCCAGTCCCGGCCCCGTGGGCAGGTGGTAGCGACCTTCGCGGCAATCCATGTCACCGCTAAGAAGCCGGCGGTTGGGCTCGAAGATCGAGTGCTGGAACTCGTGCCCCTTCAGCGTGGGCAGGGTCGACGCAGCCTGAAGGCTGGCGGCCAGGAATATTCCCGCGCCTATCGTTGCATGCGGGATCACATCGATCCCGTTTTGGGCTGCCAGCGCTCCGATGCGGATGAAGTTGGTGATGCCCTTGTGCCCCATCTCGGGCTGGACGATGGCGATACGGCAGCGCCCGATGCGGGCCAGCATGTCCCAGTGCGTGCGCCATTCCTCTCCGACCGCGATGGGAATGTCGGTGCCCTTCGAGACCGTCTCCAGACCGGCGATGTCCTCGGTCCAGACCGGGGCTTCGGCGAACCACGGATCGAAAGGCGCCATTTCGCCAATCAGTTCCAGCGCGCGTTCGGGTGTCTGGTTCCAGTGCATGTCGGCTGCGATCTTTACCTGCGGGCCCAGCACTTCACGCAGATTTTCCATTTCGCGGGCCGGTCCGTCATCGGCCACCGGCGTGGCGAACTTGAAGGCGTCGAACCCGCGATCCTGCCACTGCTTCGCCAGTTCGCCGCGGGCACCGAGGGTCTTTTCCGGCAGGCCGGACACATAGGCAGGAAAATCTTCCCGCCCGCCGCCCAGCATTTCACGCACGGACTTGCCTGCCTCCTGCCCCGCAATGTCCCACAGGGCTATGTCGAGGGCGGCCAGCGCATCGACATAGAAGCCGCCCGTGTAGCCGCGCACGCGCATCATATCGTAGAGATCGTCATAGATGGCGGACGGGTCGGACACTTCGCGGCCGATGACGAAACCGGCAAGCAGGTCGTTGATGATGGCCGCCACCGCGCCGGGTGCGACGATGCCGTAGGTCTCACCCCAGCCGACCACGCCGTCCTCCGTCACCATCCTGACCAGAACGCTCCGGTCGAAGGTCGGGTAAACGGTGCGGTTGCCCTTGCGGACGATGTAGCCGTTGGGGTTCACCACCTCGCCTTCCCGCAGGGCGCCGAGATAGGGCACCTTGCGGGGCTGGGTGAGGGTGAAGACCTCGACCGACGCGACGGGGCTGCTCATGCAGCCTCCGCGACCAGCAGGCCGAGTTCGGCCAGATTGCTGTCGATGTCGGCGATCGCGGGCGCATCCAGGGCAGGCGTGGGCGCGCGCACGCCGGTGTGCTCGATCACGCCCCGCCGCTTCAGCACATGCTTGGTAAGGCGCATGCGATAGACCGCCTGCAGGACAAGCAGCGGGAGCGTGCGCACATAGATCGCGCGCGCCTCATCGCGGCGTCCGGCGCTCCAGGCGCGATCCATGGCGACATGCTCCTCGATGATCTCAAGGGCGGGCATGGCCGCCGTGGCACCGCGCGCATACTCATCGAGGATGTAACGGGCGCCGCCGCCGCCGATGACGCCCTTCAGCGTCGAAGGTGCATTGGCGATGATGTGGCTGATGGCCGGGCCGGCCGGCAGCGTCTCTTCCTTCACATAGGCGACGCGCGGCAAAGCCTTCACGACCTCAATGATCGCTTCCGGCGACAGATCGGAGCCGCGCGGAGCAGGCGCATTCTGGAGAATGATCTCCACCCCGGGCAAGGCGTCCAGCACATGGCCGAGAAACTCGATCAGCGCGGGCGCATCCACACCCACAGATTTGGGGGGCTGCACCATCAGATGGCGAATACCGAGAGCGGCGGCGGCACGGCCATGATCCACGACCTCGCGCCAGTCGGCGGCGCTGGCGCCCGCGACGACCGGCACCCTGCCACCGACCTCGTCCACCACGATCTTCAGGAGGGCTGCACGCTCGTCGCCCTTCAGCGTCTCCACCTCACTGGCGAAACCCGGGAACACCACGCCGTCAACGCCCTTCTCCACCGCAAATCGGACCAGGCGAGCCATACCCGCTCCGTCAATGCCGCCATCTGCCGCGAAGGGCGTGGGCAAAACAGGCAGGATGCCCCTCAGATCAGAAGTCATTCCACTCTCCAAAAAGGTATCATATTGTGATACTTCGAAATCACTAATTGACACTACGAAGATTCAGCCCTTATGACAAGCCCCGGTTTTCCACATCACCCTGAGAGGGATCATGACCATGGCATCGGACGCATCCTCGATTGTCGTTGACTGGGGCACCACATCGCTCAGGGCGGCGCTGGTCACCGATGTTGGCGATGTGCTGGATCAGATCGAGACGCAGCAGGGCATCTCCACCCTGAAGCAGGGCGAGCACGAGGATGTTCTGGTGCAGGCGCTCCGGCCATGGTTCGCCACCCATGGAGCGCTTCCGGTGGTGGCGCTCGGCATGATCACCAGCCGCAACGGCTGGATCGAGGTCGACTATGTGCCCTGCCCCGCCGGCCCCGCGGAACTCGGGACGGGAACGGTCAGCCGGGTTCTGCCGAACGGCTCGAAGCTCGTATTCCTGCCGGGACTGACCGATCCGGCAGGCAGGCCCTTTCCCGATGTGATGCGCGGCGAGGAAACGCAGGTCGTTGGATATGGGCTCGGCCGCGACATGACGGTGGTCCTGCCCGGCACCCACAGCAAATGGGCGCGCATCAGGAACGGCCGCATCGACCGGTTCCAGACCTTCGTCACCGGCGAGGTCTTCGCGCTCCTGATGAACCATTCCTTCATCGCCCGCGGCGCCGCCCAGCCGCCTGTGGAGGACGCGGCCGCATTCCGGCGCGGTCTTGGCGAGGCGAAAGGAACCGGCGCCATGCTCTCGCTGCTGTTCTCCGCGCGCACCGGCGTTCTGGCCAGGCAGCTTTCGGCGGATGAGGTCCGCTCCTACGTCTCCGGCCTCGTCATCGGGCAGGAATTCCGGCAGGCGCGCGAGGAAGGCTGGTTCATGCCCGGCGACGACATCGCCATCGTCGGCAATGACGGGCTCAACGCGCTTTACGGCGTGGCCGCATCCGTGTTTGAACTCAGGGCGCCGGAAGGGCCGGGCAACGAAGCGATCCGGGGCGCGCTGGCCGTGCTGCGCGCTGCCACCGCCTGATTGGCGGGCACAGCTTTCGGCCAGCTTCGCGACGCCCGATGAGCATATGCAGGGTCAACATGTATGATTTTCCCGAGCCTCTGGGCACGAACCGCCACGAGAACGACATCCACGCCATCCTCGCCCGGCTGGAGCGCAATGGCATTCCGCAAAGGCCGATCGCCTTCTACGGCTCGTCGTCGTTCCGCCTCTGGCATGCGATGGCCGAGGATCTCGGCTCGCTCGATGTGGTCAATCTGGGCTTCGGCGGGGGCACATTCCTGTCAGCCCTGCACTATATGAAGCGGCTGCTGATGCCGCTGAATCCGGTGAAGATCGTGCTCTATTTCGGCGAGAACGACATCGCCAATGACGGACTGACCGCAGAAAGCACCTTCGCCCACTTCCTGGCCCTGCGCGAAGAGATCGCGAACCGGCTGCCGGAAGTCCACGTCTATGCCATGTCGGTCAAGCACAGCCCGACGCGCTGGCTCCTTGCCGACGAAGTCGACAGGTACAACTCCCTCTGCGCCGACTGGTGCGGCGCGCGAGCCGATACGACATGGATCGAGGCGGGAGGCGGCCTGATCGGAGAAAACGGCCGGCCCATGTCGCGCTGTTTCCTGCCGGACCTCATCCATATGAATGCGGCCGGCTATGCCGTCTGGGCGCAAGCGCTGCGGAAATTTCCCGGACTGCTCTGACGGCGGCAGAAAAGGCCGTTTTCGCACCGTGTCCCAACTGCTCCCGTGAAAGCGGGATCCGCCTTAGAAGCGGAGCGAGCGCAGGCCGACCGTCAGGTCCACGATCAGCACCGCGACGAAGGTGACCACGATGCTCAGCGTCGCCACCGCCGCGGCCGTCGGATCGAAGTTGAAGCGCAGATAGTCGAACAGTTCGAGCGGCAGGGTCGTCATCCCCACGGGCTTCAGAAGAAGCGAAATGTTGAAGATGTCGAAGGAGATGACGAAGGCGAACAGGCAGCCGGTGATCACGCCGGGCTTGATCGCCGGAAGCGTCACCCGCCGGAACGTCATCCAGTTGCCCGCGCCGAGGCTGCGGGCGGCCTCCTCCTGCGAGCGGTCGAAGTTGAACAGCGCCGAGGCCACGTTCAGGAACACGTAAGGGAACGTCACCACGATATGGCCGGTCTGGATGGCAATCGGATAGTCGTTGCCGACGCCGAATTCGAAGAAGAAGAACAGGAGCGCGATGGCCGTCAGAATCTCCGGCACCAGAAGCGGCGCGCTCATCAGCAGGCGCAGGCCGTTGGCCAGCTTCTGCGGGGCGAAGCGCACGACATAGATCGCCGCCAGCGTTCCGATGACGCCGTTGACGACGGCGGAGACCGCGGCGAGCTGCACCGAATGCAGGGCCGCCGACAGAAAGCGCGCGTTGGAGAACAGTTCACCGAACCAGCGCAGCGAAATGCCCTGCGGCGGAAAGGCCAGAAACTCGCCCCCGGACAGCGACATCAGCACGACCAGCAGGATCGGTGACATCAGGAAGATGTAGATCAGGGTAACGATGCCGAGAAAGGCATAGTCCCACAGCGTCCTGCCCATGTTCATGGAAGCCTCCGCATCGCGCGCGCCGTCAATGCCAGATAGACCACGACGATGGCCAGCGTGGTCAGCGCCATGAAGATCGCCAGTGCCGCCCCGGCCGGCCAGCGGAAATTGTCGACCAGATACTGCACCACAAGCACCGCCATGGTCCTCCCCTGCGTTCCGCCCAGCATCGCCGGCGTCACATAGGCCGAGATCGACAGGACGAAGACGAGAATGGAGCCCGCCTGAATGCCCGGCATGGACAGGGGCAGCGTCACCTTGAAGAAGGTGCGCATCCGCGAAGCGCCAAGCGAACGGCTGGCCAGCGCCACCTCGGGATTGATGGCCTGCAGATTGCCGAGCAGCGGCAGGATGACGAACGGCAGGAAGACGTGGATCAGCGCGATCGTCACGCCGAGCTGGGTGTTCAGCAGTTGCACCGGCCGGTCGACCAGGCCGAGCCCTGTCAGCGCCCCGTTGGCGATGCCGTTGTTGGAGAGGATGATCATCCACGCGAAGGTGCGCACGACCAGACCGACGAGCAGCGGCGAGATCACGCAGATGTAAAGCAGGCTGGACATGCGGCTGCGGGTACGGGCAAGGTGATAGGCAACCGGATAGCCCAGCAACAGCGTGGCGACGGTGACGATCAGCGCCATTCTGATCGTGCGCCAGACGATGCCCCAGATAAACGGATCGGTGACGATGTCGCGATAGTGCGCGATGGTGAAGCCCTCGCCGTAAACCGCCCGGGTCGAGGCCTCGCGAAAGCTCATGATGACGATCGATACGTAAGGCAGGATCAGGAACCCGACCAGCAGCACCAGCGCCGGCAGGATCATCCACCAGACAGGCGCTCGATGTTTCGGGCCGGAAATGGCGCGCGGGATCTGGGCGGCAACGCTGCTCATGCGGCGATCACCCAGCTCTTGCGCGCCGGAAAGCCGAGCGTTACCGGATCGCCTGCGGACAGCGAAAAATCCGCGCTGACAGAAGTGGTCACGCCGGCCCCCGAAGGCAGTTCCACCATCAGCAGGCAGTCCTCTCCCTGATAGATGGATTTCGTCACACGGCCGGTGAGCGTGTTTTCGCCGGAGGCCATGTCGATGTTCTCGGGCCGGATCATGACCCGCACCTCGCCGCTGAGACCCTCCGTTCCGGCAGCATGAAGCGGACCATCGGCCGTATCGACGAGATAGCCGGCTTCGCTGCGGCCGCGGATCTGTCCGGGTATGGTGTTCGAGTGCCCGATGAAATCGGCCACCATCAGCGAGGCCGGCCTTTCATAGATGTCGCGGGGCGCGCCGCATTGCTCGATGACGCCCCGGTTCATGACCACGATCCTGTCGGACATCACCATGGCCTCGCTCTGGTCATGGGTGACATAGACCGTGGTGATCCCGACCCTCTGCTGCAGATCGCGGATGAAGAAGCGCATGTCGTCACGCAGCGACGCGTCGAGATTGGCCAGCGGCTCGTCCAGAAGCAGCACCTGCGGCTCGATGACCAGCGCCCTCGCCAGCGCCACGCGCTGTTGCTGCCCGCCCGACAGTTCGCGCGGATAGCGCCCGCTGAATTCGCCGAGCTTGACCATCTCCAGCACGCGCGTGATCCGTGACGCCCTTTCGGCCGCCGGGACCTTGCGGACCTCCAGACCGAAGCTCAGGTTCTCCGCGACAGTCATATGCGGAAACAGGGCATAGCTTTGAAAGACCATGCCCAGATCGCGGTGTTCGGGCAGCACATTGGTCATGTCGCGCTCGCCGAACCGGATCCTGCCGTCGCTGATGCTCTCGAACCCGGCAATGCAGCGCAAGGTGGTGGTCTTGCCGCAGCCCGAAGGTCCGAGCAGGGAGATGAACTCTCCCTGCCCGATCTTCAGATCTATATCCTTGAGGATATGCAGGGTGCCGTAGAACTTGTTGATCCGGTCAAGCGTCAGCGTCGTCATTAGGTTCCCGTGTCCCGGTGGAATTGACTGGCGAAAGACGGCCGCGTCAGCCGATCTCGCGATTCCAGCGATCGGCCACATCCGCCGCGATATCGACATAGGGATCCCAGTCGAAACGGATGATCCTGGACATCTTGTCGCCGACAATGGGCAGCCGTTTGGCGAGGTCCCCATCCACCACGGACTCTGTGTTCACCGGCGATGTGTAGAACACCTTCGCCATGTTCGCCTGGACATCGGCATTGATCAGATAGTTGATATAGGCGTGCGCATCGTCCTTGCTGGCGCCGGACTTGACGATGTTGAAGGACTGCTCATAGGCCAGCACGCCCTCTTCGGGTACGACGATCTCCACCGGAGCGCCCTTGTCCTGCAAGGTCAGGATCTCGGTCCAGTCGACGGGCGCAATGGCGATGTCGCCCCGCATGAGCGACGTCGAGACCTCGCCACTCCACGAAGCCTGCGTGAAAGGCGCCAGTTCCTTCAGCTTGGTGAAAGCCGTATCGATATCCAGATCACCGGAGCCATAAAGCTTCGCCGTCAAGCGCAGGAACAGCAGCGCACCCGCATTGCCGATCTGATACAGCCCGATGCGTCCCCTGAACTCGGGATTGTCCCACAGATCCGTCCATGATTTCGGCGCCGTTTCGACCATGTCGGTGCGATAGGCAATCCCGATCGGCGAGACGATGCCGCGCAGCCCGCTGTTGCCGGGGTTGAGAAGACCTTCATGCAGCTTCGTCGCGTTCGGCACCTTGGCCATGTCGATCGGCTCGAAGAAGCCCTCGGCGCGCAGCAGGGCGGCGATGTGCTCGTTGCCCATGAAGACCGAATAGGGCGACGCCGCGCCACCCGCGCGGATCTTGGATACGAAGTCCTTGCCGAGCCCCACATCCAGCCGGCCCTGAATGCCTGTTGCCTCGGCAAAGCCCGGCACAAGCGTTTCTTCCCAGAACTTGGCCCATGTGCCGCCATAGGTGGGAATGATAAAAGGCGATTGTGCGAATGCACGGCTGCTGAGGGAGAATGCACCGGCGCTCGCCGTCAAAGCCGCCAGAAAACTGCGTCTGTTGAGATTCATCGTATTTCCCCTTTGGATGGCCTTGCTGGATCGGATGATCGAGTGGACATTTCTTGACATCAGATTTGCACCGAACAGGCAGCCGGTCAATATTTTTTATATTTAAATACGAAAATAAGATGCTAGACTGACAGAGAGGGCAAAAAGGGACGACATGACGACAATCGAACGCAATCCGGGACTGGCGCGGCAGATCGCCGACAGCCTGCAGGACGACATCCTCCAGAACCGCCTCACCGTTTCCGAACGGCTTCCCTCGGAAGCCGAGCTGGCCGAGCGCTTCCGCGTCTCACAGCCGACGGTGCGCGAAGCCATGAAGATTCTGGCGGCCAAGAAGCTGATCCGCTCCAAGCGCGGGCCGAAGGGCGGCGTCTTCGTTAACACGCCATCACTGGACATGGCGGCGCAGACCCTGCACGAGACCACCAACTGGCTGGTGTCGCTCGGTGTCATCCAGCTTCCCGACATTGTCGAGACCCGGCGCAAGCTGGGGCGGATGGCGATCGAGATCGCCTGCGAATCCGCCACCCGCGACGACCACAAGCGCATCGAGAATGCCCTGCTGGAGCTCGACCATACCAATATATCCGACGAGGATTTCTGCCGTCTCGAAGTGGCGTTCCATCAGGCGGTGGCGGAAGCCAGCCGCAACGCCGTGCTTCGTCTGATGATGGTGGTGGTGAACCAGTCGCTGATCCCGGCGGCGAACATGATCTCCTTCCAGTTCCGCCAGCGCGACAAGGTCATCGCCTATCAGCGGCAGATCTTCTCCGCCATCCTGAACCGCGACGCTGCCGAGGCGATCGCGGCCTTCGACGCTCTCATCGACTATCAGAGCAGCGTCTATGACATGGCCGTTCAGCGCCGCGAGGAGAAGCAATCCGCAGCAGCCGCGGGCAGCCTTGCAGGCACCTGATATACGGATCGATCGATGGCCCCTTCCCTGATCCTCGGCAGACGTGCGGATGGCGCAGTCGTCCTGTCCACACTGATCGCCGTGCCCCTCCCCTTGGCCCTCGACGACATTGCCACGCGCCTGCGCGGATGGGCGGATCGCGATCCCGACAGGGTGCTGATCAGCGCAGTGACGAGAGAGGGCCGCCGGTCTCTGACATATGCTGAGGCTCTGGCGGAAGCCCGGCAATTGCGGGGGCGCCTCACAGCCGCCGGGTTTTCGCCGGGCGCACGGATCGCCACGCTTCTGCCTGCGGGCATTGACGGCTTGCGGCTGCGCCTTGCCTGCCTTCTCGGCGGCTTCGTGCATGTCGCCCTGCCGCCTTACCCTTTCCGCGCGGCGCAAACCTGCCCGCCCGCCGGGGATGAGGCCGCGCGGCTGTGGCGCACGGTGAAGCCGGATCTGCTGATCGTACCGGATGGCCATTGCCTCGCCGGCAAGGGATCTGCGCGCACGCTGCAGGACCTGCCGCATGAAGGGCCGGACCTGCCGGATCATGACGGGACGCCGCACGAATGGAGCGCCATATTTTTTACGGCCGGCTCCACCGGCGCCTCCAAGGGCGTGCCGGTCACGCGCGGCATGATCGCCTCCTGCCAGGCGGCCTGTGCGGCCATGTGGCCGTTTCTTCAGGAACGCCCGCCGGTCCTGATCGACTGGATGCCGTGGAACCACGTCTTCGGCGGGCTCGACAATCTGTTCAAGGTGATCTGGAATGGCGGCACGCTGCATCTTGCACCCCCGCCTTCCGCCGAGGGCATGGGGGACATGCTGGACCTGATGGCCGCGGCAGCCCCCACGATGTCGATCGGCGTGCCGCTCGGCCTGCGGCTCATACTGGACGCCTATGACGCCGACGCGGACCGGGTCGCGGCCGGTTTCCGCAACCAGTCCCATATCTTCTTCGCAGGTGCTGCCATGGAGCCGGCGCTGTGGGAGCGCCTTGCCCGCTTCCGCGCAGACATGGAACGCCGCTTCGGAAACGGCCTTGCCGTGCTTTCAGGCTACGGTGCGACGGAGGCCGCCTCCACCATGTGCCTTGCGCCGGAGGGCGTGACGACGCCCGGCATTCTCGGATGGCCGCTGCCCGGCCATGAGGTGGCGCTGGTGCCGGTCGACGGCCGCAACGAAATCCGGTTCCGGGGCCCCAACCTCGCACCGTGCTACCTGACCGAAGACGGCGAAATTCCGCTGCCGCTGGACGAGTACGGGTTCTACAGGACCGGCGACGCCGGCCTGCTGGAGGGCGATGTCCTGCGCTTCGACGGGCGCATGTCGGAGGATTTCAAGCTGTCGAGCGGCATCAAGGTCCGCTCCGGCGTGTTGCGTGCGCAAATCATGTCGCACATCCCGCATCTGGCCGACGACATCGTTCTGGGCGGAGAAGGCCGTGACGGGCTCGTCGCCCTCGTATTCGCCAGGGGTCAGGCGACGCTGGAGCAGATCGCAGGAGCTCTGGCCGGCTGGAACCGCGCCAATTCCGGCTCCTCGACCGCTATCACCCGGGTCGCCCTTGCCGATTTCGTGCCGGATGGCCGCTCCGGCGAGGTTTCGGCAAAGGGCCAGATCGTGCAAAGCCGGGTGCTGAAGAACCGCGCCGCTCTCTTTACCGCCCTGTCGGACGGTGAAAGCGGGCTTGCCCCCTGAACATCCGGGGCGGACCCGCTCCTGCTAAAAACACTCACCCCACGAACAAAACCGCCCGGACTGTGCCGGGCGGTTTTTTAACACTCAATCCAGATCCCTGAATGGCGCTTCGCGGATCTCAAGGAATTCCTTCAGCGACTTTTCCTTGAGCAGTCGCATCCAGTGCCGCCCCTCCTCGGTGCCGTGCAGGATGGCCGTTGTCTCGCGGTTGTAGGACCATGAGCTTTCGAGTCCTGAGGTCTGCTGCATATGGTTGAGGGCCGCCTTGGCGTAGCGGATGGCAGCACCCGGCATGCGGGCGCATTTGCGCGCCAGCCGCTCCGCCTCGGCCATCACCTGGTCGCGCGGCACCGCCTTGTTGGCCAGATGAATGCGCACCGCTTCCTTTCCGTCGATCATGTCGCCGGTGTACATGAGGTGGCGCGCGTGGATCATCGGCACCGTCCACGGCAGCATCAGCGTCGGAGGAGCCGAGACATGGCGAACCTCGGGCTCGCCCAGCATCGCGTCTTCCGCGACGATCACCATATCGCAGCACATCATGAGTTCGAGCCCGCCCGCCAGCGCATAGCCGTTCACGGCCGCGATGATGGGGATCGGCGCGTCATGGATGAACTTCAGGCGGCGCATGTTCTCGCCGATGTCGCCGCGCCAGCGGTCGGCATCCATCTCGAAATCCTCGCCGCCAAGGTCGAAGCCCGCCGTGAAAGCGCGGCCGGCCCCGGTCAGCACCACCGCCCTGATGTCCGGATCCTCGACCGCGCGCCGGATGGCATCCTCAAGCGCATCGCCCAGCTCCTGATTCATCGCGTTCATCTTGTCAGGGCGGTTCATGACCAGCGTGACGAATGCGTCCTGCGAGTCCTTGTTCCAGATAACGATATCTTCCGACATGAGCTTCTCCCCTCAGGCGATTTCGATGACGTAGCGGCCGCGCGTCCTGCCGTCCAGAATGGTGTTGGCCAGTTCGGGAACGTCGCCGAGCTTCGCCGTTGTCGTCAGCGACTTCAGCGTTTCGCGGTCGAGATGTCGGTCGAGATAGTCCCATGCGCGGGCGCGCTTGTCCTGCGGAGCCATGACCGAATCGATGCCGAGCAGCGCCACCCCGCGCAGGATATGCGGCATGACCGATGCCGGCAGGTCCGCACCCTGCGCAAGCCCGCAGGCTGCAACTGCCGCACCATAGCGTGTCTGGGCAAGGATGTTCGCCAGCGTATGGCTGCCCACCGCATCGACGGCCCCGGACCAGCGCTCAGCCTGCAGCATCTTGCCGGGCGCGGAAAGCTCGTCGCGCGCGATGATGGAGCGCGCACCGAGACCGCGCAGGAAATCATGCTCGCTTTCCCGGCCGGTCGATGCGGTGACGTTGTAGCCACGGCGCGCCAGCAACGCGATGGCCACCGTGCCGACGCCACCGGCCGCGCCCGTGACCAGCACCTCGCCGTCGTCCGGGCTGATCACGCCCCAGTCCTCCAGTGCCAGAACGCACAGCGCCGCCGTATAGCCGGCGGTGCCGATCGCCATGGCCTCGGCCGGCGTGAAGCCCTCGGGCAGGCGCGTCAGATGACCGGCCCTGATGCTCTGGAAACGGGAGTAGCCGCCCCATTCCGTCTCGGAAAGGCCCCAGCCATTGACCACCACCCTGTCGCCGGTCTTCCATTCCGGTGCCCTCGACGACACCACCGTGCCGGCAAGGTCGACGCCGCCGACCATCGGCAGACGGCGCGCAATGCGGCCCCTGCCGCTGATGGCAAGGCCGTCCTTGTAGTTCAGGCTGGAATGGCTGATCTCGACGAGCACGTCGTTGTCCGGCAGGTCGGCAAGCGTCAGGTCCTCGAAGCCGGCCCTCGGCTTGCCGTCCGCGTCGCGGATGACGAGCGCCTGAAATTTCTGATCGGTCATGTCTTGCTGCTCCACCAGTCTGAAAGGGCCCGATGCGGCCTGAAAAATCCGTGCCGCCCTGCGCGGCCAACCCCGGAAAGGAGCGCGGCCGGAAGCGATCTCTCTATTTTGTTATTAAAATATGTAATTGACTTCCTTTGCAACAGAAATATCCTGAATCACAGACGCGACCAGAAGAACCAGAAAAGCATAGAGAATTGTCGCGACGTGGGAACAGCGAGCATCCGGATGCAGCCAACCAGATTCTGCGGGCGCGGCCCCGCCTGCCAATCATCCCCATTCCCTTCCCGGGACGGCTGCCGCCATGACTGAGCCCGTTGCCACGCAGGTCAAGGCGAAGCCGGCGCTGACCGACCGCTACAGCCAGACGCAGGGCCGGGTGCTCGTCTCCGGCACACAGGCGCTGATCCGCCTGATGATCGAGCAGGCAGCCGTGGACAGGGATGCCGGGCTGAATACGGCTGGCTATGTTTCCGGCTATCGCGGGTCGCCGCTGGCCGGCTTCGACACCGAAATCGCGCGGGCAAAGCCCTTCCTTGAAGGAAAGGTCGTGTTCCAGCCCGGCCTCAACGAGGATCTGGCCGCAACCGCGGTCTGGGGAACCCAGCAGATCGACCTGTCACCTGGTGCGCGGCACGACGGCGTATTCGCCATGTGGTATGGCAAGGGGCCGGGCGTCGATCGTTCGATGGATGCGATCCGCCACGCCAATGCCGCCGGCACGCATCCGCATGGCGGCGTGCTCCTTCTGATGGGAGACGACCATGGCGCGGTCTCCTCCACGCTGCCGCATCAGTCGGAACACAACATGATCTCGGCCATGGTGCCGGTGCTGTCGCCGGCCGGCGTGCAGGAATACATCTCCTTCGGCCTGGCCGGTTTCGCCATGAGCCGCTTTTCGGGCGCATGGGTGGGCTTCAAGTGCCAGACCGAGATCGTCGAATGCAGCGCGACCGTCGATCTGCCGCCGCGCCAGCCTTTCCGGACGCCGGAGATCGAACTGCCGCCGGGTGGACTGTCCATCCGCTGGCCGGACAACCAGCTCGATCAGGAAAGAAGGCTCGATACCAAGCTGCGCGCTGCTCAGGCTTTTGCCGCGGCCAACGGGCTGGATGTGATTTCGGGCAACCGGACGTCGGCCAGACGCGGCATCATCTCCACCGGCAAGAGCTGGCTCGACCTGACCGGCGCCCTGGAAAAGCTCGGGATCGATGCGGAAGCGGCGGGTCTGCGCCTCTGCAAGGTCGGGCTGTTGTGGCCGATGGTGCCAGAAACACTCGACCGGTTCGCCGACGGCCTCGACGAGATCCTCGTCGTGGAGGAAAAGCGCGCAATCATCGAAGATCAGCTGCGCGCGCATTTCTACAACCGGCCCGAAGCCGGCCGTCCGCGCCTTTCGGGCAAGACAACGCCGGATGGAAAATCTCTTATCTCCGCCACCGAAGAGCTCGATCCGGCAGGCCTTGCCAACGTCGTGGCGAGGTTTCTGGGGCTGGAGCCGCCCCGCCCGGCGCAGGTGCCACCGCCGCCCGACCTGACGATGCCGGCGCGCGAGCCCTACTTCTGCTCGGGCTGCCCGCATTCGGTTTCGACCGTGCTGCCCGATGGCAGCCGCGCCACAGCGGGCATCGGCTGCTCCATGCTTGCCGTGAACATGAACCGCCATGTGGAAACCTTCACCCAGATGGGTGGAGAAGGCGCGAACTGGATCGGCCACGCGCCCTTCACCGATGAGCGCCATCTCTTCGTCCATATGGGCGACGGCACCTATTTCCATTCCGGCCTGCTGGCGATACGGGCCGCCGTCGCGGCAAAGGTCAACGCCACCTACAAGATCCTCTTCAACGACGCCGTCGCCATGACCGGCGGACAGAAGCATGACGGCGAGCTGAGCGTTCCCGCTGTCGTCGACCAGCTTCTGGCGGAAGGATTGCGCGAGGTGGTCGTCGTTTCGGAGATGCCGGAAGTCTGGCAGGGCATGCTGCCGCCCATGGTGAAGATTTCCGGCCGCGACAACCTCCTGCCCGAGCAGAAGCGACTGCGTGCGATCGAGGGCGTCACCGCCATCATCTACGATCAGGTCTGCGCGGCCGAAAAGCGCCGACGCCGCAAGCGCGGCAGCTTCCCGCAACCGAAGGCGCGCGTCGTCATCAATCCCGAAGTGTGCGAAGGCTGCGGCGATTGCTCGGTGCAGTCCAATTGCATATCGGTCGAACCGCTGGAGACGCCCCTCGGCCTCAAGCGACAGATCAACCAGTCGGCCTGCAATGCCGACCAGAGCTGCCTGAAAGGGTTTTGCCCCAGTTTCGTGACGGTGGAAGGGGCAACGCCCCGCAAGACGATGAAGCCGCTGCCGCAAGAGATAGAGGAAGAGCTTCCGGTTCCCGCAGCGGCAGAGTTTTCCGGCAGCCATTCCATGCTGCTCACCGGCATAGGCGGCACCGGCGTGATCACCATCTCGGCCATCCTCACGCAGGCGGCCCATCTCGACGGGCTTTCGGTGCTCACGCTCGACCAGACGGGCCTTGCCCAGAAGAACGGCGCGGTCATGTCCCACATCCGCATCGGCCGCTCCGCCGCAGCGCTCAACGCCCCCCGCATCGGCACGGGAGAGGCAGACGTCATCCTCGGCTTCGACAATGTGGTGACCGTATCGCCCAAGGCCTTGCGGACGCTCGACACCCGGCGCTCGCATGTCGTGGTCGACAGCCATTTCACCCCGACCGCAAGCTTCGTGAGAAATACGTCGGCAGCACTGCATGCGGACCTGCCACTCGCCGAACTGCGCAGGAGGCTGGATGCGGAGCGCCTCGTCACGCTCGATGCCTCGCATCTGGCCGAAACCTATTTCGGCGACGCCATCGCTTCGAACATCCTGCTCACCGGTCACGCCTTCCAGCTTGGCCTGATCCCGATTTCGCTGGAATCGATCCTGACCGCAATCTCCCTTAATGGCGGGCCGGTCGCACAGAACCTGCGCGCCTTCAAGACCGGTCGGCTGGCTGCCCTGCGCCCCGAAACCTTCGCCGGCCCGGAGCCCGTGGCGAGCGAAACGCCGGCCGAACTCAAGGCCCGGCTGGCCGACCGCCTGACCGCCTACCAGAGCCCGGACTATGCGCGGCGGTTCCTGAGCCTCATCCAGCGCGCCGAAGCCAGGGTAGACGGCCATGAGGGCGCGGAGACATTCCTGACCGCCCTGATGCGGGGCGCTTACCATGTCATGGCTTACAAGGACGAATACGAGGTGGCGCGGCTGCTCAGCGCCCCCGATTTCCTCGACTCGCTCAGGGCCCGCTTCGAGGGCGATCTGCGTCTCAATTTCCATCTCGCCCCTCCGCTTCTCAGCCGCAGGGACGCCCGCACGGGCCGCCCGGCCAAGCGCGCCTTCGGCGAGAAGATGCTTCCCGTGTTCCGCACGCTGGCGAAACTGAAGCGCCTGCGCGGCACGCCGTTCGATCCGTTCGGCTACACCCATGAGCGGCGGCAGGAACGCCAGTTCCGCGACGCTTATCTGCAAGGCATGTCCGACCTGATCGAGACCCTCGACCCCGCCGATCTTTCCGCGGCCACCCGCAAGGCCGCCGAAGTCATGGAGGTAAGAGGTTATGGCGACGTCAAGCTCAACCGCCTCGCGGCCTTCAGGACGCGTAACGGGGAAATGGCCGCTGGCCCGACAGGAACCTAAATCGCGCGCCGATGCGGCAGGTTGCACGTCTCCATATTTTCGTCCGTCACCACTATACGTGACAAAGTGACGGTGACTGCGGCGATGGCACTGTCCGGAACCACGGCCGGAGCTTACGTTCGGCAAAGATCCGTCAGGCGAAGGGCAAGTTCCACGTCGAAGCGTTTCGTCGCGGACTCGAGGTCCAGCCCGAACAGTTCCGCCATTCTCGCAAGGCGATAACGCAAGGTCGTGACATGGATTTCAAGCGCGTCGGCGCATTGCTGATTGCGGCAGCCGGACTCGAAGTAAGCCTTCAGCGTGGCAAGGAACCGGGTGTCATGAGCCACATCGTGTTCGATGATCGCCCCCAGCGTGCGATGCACGAAATCCCGGACATAATCTGCATTGGCGGTTGAAAGCAGTATGGGCAGGGGACCGAAATCCTCCGCCGAGAGAATGCCCCGCTTGCCGAAAGACTCCGCGATTTCCAGAATGCTTCCGCAGCTCTTCCAGTGCCCGGGATAATCCTGCAGCATGTTGCAGGCATCGCTCAGCACGATGATGGGCTCGACAGACGTGTAATGGCGCACTTCACGCTCCACCTTCGCCATGATCTCGCGGAAATGATCTTCCGAAGGCGTTTTCGCAGCGGGCACCAGAATGATCGTGCGGCCGCCATGTCCGATCACCACCGGCGTGGCGCCGTTTCTGTCGAAGAGGAGCGCAATGCCCTTCTGCACGTTCCGCAGGGTCGCGGCGGCGAGACTGTCGCTTGCGGCGAAGGAGACGACGATCATCCTGTGCGCGCGATTGAGGCGGATCCCGAACTTCAGTGCACGCTGCACGAGATCGTTCTCGTTGTTCCATTTGCCGTCGCAGATTTCCCCGAACAGCTCGTCAAGCGTACGCCTTTCAAACTGGAAGCGGATAAGGTTTCGCATCAGCTGGACGCTGATGGCGAGCCTGATGCTACCGATCAGAAGCTGGTCGTATTCGCTCAGTTCGTCGTCGCCGAAAACCATGAGCGCCCCGACGCTCAGGCCGTCGATGCGCAGAGGGTAGACGCTGGCTGTCAGTGCGAAGCCGTGGCGTTCCACGGCAACCGGAAACTCGATGACCGCGGTACCACCCTCGCGCATCGTATCGAAAGGCAGTCGCCTGATGCGGGGACGAAGCTGGGCCTCGACGATCTCATGCCACTCGCCCTCATCGAAGAGCTGCGGCTTCGGGGATGCTCCGGTCAGAATGGCGTTGGTCGTCAGGTCGACGATCAGAATCGGCCGCTGAAGGATGGGCCGAATGACCTCGGAGAGTTTCTGGACGGAATCGTCGGAGATCGCCTGCTGCATCAGCCGCGTATGGGTCGACAGCACCATTTCGCGCTGCAGCGCCGAATCTTTCTGCTCGGCAATTGCCTTCTGCTTCTCGACCGCGATCGATCCGAGCTGGACGATCAGCTTCATCAGGGCGAGGTCTGAGGGGCCGATATCCTTCACCCGCTCCGAATTCGCCGTCAGCACCATCGGCCGGCCAAGCAGGTCCGTGCAGCGCATGGGCATCACCAGGACGCTGCAATAGCCGCGCTCGCGCGATTCCTTGCGGAAGCCGGGAAACTCGTCCGATGCCTGCGCATCGGGGATGAACACGGGCTGATTGCTGCGCAGCGCCACGAGCGAGGGGCTGGTCGCCAGCACCCACTGGTCTTCGAGCCGGTCGAACTGCACCGTCGGATCATGCCGGACAGTGACGTAGCCATAGCCGCTGGCAAGGTCGATGCTCATGATCGAACCACGCAGCCAGTTGCCATGCCGGCACGCCGCGACCACCAGTTGCTCCAGTGTGGCATTCGTATCGCTGCCGCTGTTGATGAGATCGGCGACATCGCCGAGCGCCGTGATGAGCAGGTTTGTGTCCATGCCGTTTTACCGCGTCCTCAAAACCAAGAAAAGAACCGAAGCTTCTCCCTATTAAAGAGGGATGCGCGCGACGTCCAAAGACCGGATTCTGCATGTCTGCGAAACCCTGGAGGAAACAGCCCGCCAATGACACTTACAATACGAAAGATCTTCACCGTCACCGAAGAAGTGCTTGTGGAAGGCAGCAGGCCGGCTGATCGCCCCGTGACAGCCGTGGCGGTCGCAGCGGTGCTGACCAATCCCTGGGCAGATGGCGGCTTCACCGACGATCTGCGGCCGGTCATCAACGAATATGCGCCGGTGCTCGGCCAGATGATGACCGAGCGGCTGACCGGCCTGATGAAACCGGAACGCATCGAAGCCTACGGGAAATGCGCGGCCGTCGGTCTCGACGGCGAGATCGAGCATGGATCCGCCCTGATCCACACGCTGAAGTTCGGAAACCTGTTTCGCGAAGCCGCCGGTGGAACCGCCTATCTGAGCTTCACCAACACGCGCAACACCGCCGGAAGCCTGCTGTCCCTGCCGATGACGCACAAGACGACGACCGGCACCCGCTCCCATTTCCTCACCCTCAGTTTTCAGATTGCCGATGCCCCCCGCGCCAACGAGATTTTGATCGCCATCGGAGCTTCCGACGGCGGACGTCCGCATGCCCGCATCGGCGACCGCTTCCAGGACATGGCGGAAATGGGCATTCGCCAGCCCTGACAGGGTCCGATGTGAAACGGCCCATGAGAAACGGAACGGCGGCGCATTCCCTGCGCCGCCGTTCTTGCGTGCGCCGCCTTCAGGAAAGCCTGAACACCGCGCCCAGTTCATCCGCATGCATCACCCAGCCATAGTTGCGTTCAAAGGCTGCAAGCGTCGCCTCATGCTGAAGCGGCGCATTGGAGGAAAGTCCATCGGCAACGAGGACCGTGGGGTAGCCGTGATGCACGGCATGGCGCGCGGTGTCTTCCACGCACATTTCGGTGATCGTGCCCACGACCGCCAGCCCGTCGACCTCATGGGCGCGCAGCCTGTCTTCCAGATCGGTGCGATGGAAGGCGCTGTAGTAGATCTTGTCGACCACATCCTCGCCCGGCTGCGGCCGGAGCTCGTCGATGACATCGATGACATCGCCCTCGGCGTCGAGATCGGCATAATGGCGGCGGAAGCCGGGGACACAGGCATTGACCGGCGGTTGCAAGCGCCCGATCCAGCCGAAGCGCGCCGCCAGAGGCCGATAAAGGTCGTCGGCGATGTAGCGCGTATAGACGACCGGCAGACCCGCACGGCGAAACTTCCCGATCAGATCGCCGATGACAGGGACCGTCTCCCGCGCCGACGGCACTTCGAGCGGCGCCTCCCGGCGGACAAAATCATTCTGCATGTCAACGACAAGAAGCGCGGGCCGCTTCAGATGTTCAAGCATCGGTACCGGGCTCCCCATTGGATGTCGTGAAAGCGGGGCCGGCCGGCCATGCGCCCCCGCCACCGCCCGTCGCCAGACATGTGCCTTACTGCGCGGCCTCGGCAACCCAGCCGTCGAAGGTGGCCTGGTTTTCCGCGATCCACGTTTCACCCAGCTTGCGCAGGGCGCGATCCGAGCTGTCCTTATTGAGCTGTGTCTCCCATTCCGCCCACACCGAAGTCGGCCAGCGCATCACCTCGACGAACTTCCTGACGGCCGGGTTGGCATTGATGAAGTCCTTGTTCACCGCCATCATCCAGTTCCAGGACCCCGTGGTCATGCGGCACGGATCCTGACCGCCGGCACAGCCGATGACACCGTTCACCAGATGGCCGTTCGCGGCCGTGACATTCTCCGGCAGGGCATCGAAGGGAATGGGCAGCCAGACCGCATCCTCGCCCGGCTTCAGCGTGTCCGTGACCCAGGACGGCGACCACGTGTAGATCAGCATCGGCTCGCCGCGCTTGGCGCGTGCAAAGCTCTCGGCAAGCAGCACTTCGTATTTGGCGCGCACGGTCTGCACCGTGTCCTTCAGGCCGAACTTCTCGATCTGGTAGTCGACCACGTCGCCGCAGCGCCAGCCCGGATCGCAATTGACCATGTCGGCCTTGCCGTCGCCATTGGTGTCGAAGAGCGCCGCGATCTTGGGATCCTTGAACTGCTCGACATTGGTGAGGTTGTAGGCCTCGGCAGTCTTCTTGTCGACGTAGTAGCCATTGATGCCGCCGCCGATGATGGAGCCCTCGCCGATGAGATCGAGCTTGTCCTTCAGCTTGACATAGGATGCCTCCTGCTGCGGCATGTTGACGTCGGAGACAAAGTCCATGTCGCCCTGAGACGCGGCCTGCATGGAGGCGGTGGAGCCGAGCGTGCTCATCTTGACGTCGTAACCGAGCTTTTTCAGCCCCTCAATCAGGATAACGTCCTGAACGTAGTTGGCTCCGAGGCTGTCGCTGCGGGCAAATCTGATCGTCTTGCCCTCACCCGGCTTGTCCTGTGCCGACACCGGCTGCCAGGCCATGGCCAGAACCGCCGCAATTGCAAAAATCTTGTGCCTTGCCGTTATTTTCATCGTCTTGCTCCCAGTTGAATGACGTTCCGTTTCTTGCCGCCCCCGGTCAGGCCGACCGGGTGACGGTCCCCTTTGATTTGATCGCCTCCGGATCCCGCGAAGAGATCAGTTTGCCGATGAAGCGGGAGGCGAAGGATGCGTTGCGCCCGGCATCGGGTTTGCGGGTGGCGAGCGCCTGCGTTATGCGATCGAGCACCATGGCCAGCAGCACGATCGCGATGCCGCCGACCGCTGCCCGGCCGACATCGAGCCTGCCGAGCCCCTGCAGCACCACGAGGCCGAGACCTTCCGCGCCGATCATGGCGACCACGACGGACATGACCATCGCGGTCAGCACCGTCTGGTTCAGGCCGCCCAGAATGGTGGGCACGGCCAGCGGAAGCTGGATTTCCCACAGGAGCTGGCGGCGGTCGGCGCCAAAGGCATGGCCCGCCTCGACCAGTTCCTTGTCCACCATGCGGATGCCGAGATTGGTGAAGCGGATCAGCGGCGGCGCCGCGGCAACGATGACGGCGACGCCGCCCGGAACCGTTCCAACCCCGAAAAGCATGACGACCGGCACCAGATAGACGAATGTCGGCGTGGTCTGCATGACATCCAGAATAGGCCGGACGACGCCCCACACCCGATCGTTGCGCGCCGACCAGACACCTATGGGAATGCCGATGACGGTGCAGATGAGGATCGCCGTGGTGATGAGAGACAATGTCGTCATCGCATCGGCCCATACGCCCAGCGCCGCCACCACGATCAGCGCGATGCCGCTGAAGCAGGCGACCGACAAGCTTGCCAGGCGCCAGGCAAGCAGGAAAACCAGCACGACGAACAGCGGGAATGGCGTTGCCTGCAGCACTGCTTCATTGAAGCGCAGCAGGCTTTCGACCGGCCATTTTATCGCAATGAATAAGGGCCGGAAATTGTAGGCCAGCCACTCGACGCCGTTCTGAATCCAGGAATCGACCTCGAAGACGTTCAGATCATCGGCGTCAAACATGGGGCGCTCCCGTCGAATTTGCACCGGGTTGTGAGGAAAGCGGGGCAATCGCCGCAAGCATCCTTTCGGGCGTGAGGCGCCCGACCAGACGGCGGGATCCATCGACGACGGCCAGCGGCCTGCCGCTGCTGTAAAGGCGGGCGGCGTCGATCAGCTTCATGTCCGAGGGCACGCAAACGACATCGTCGCACACGAGACCTTCCGGGGCGGCGCCGGAGCGTATGCTGTCGACATCGCCGGCTTTCACCGAGCCCAGCACCTGCATCTGCGCGTCGACGGCGATCATCTGCCCCGTCTGCCCGTCCGGCACGAGCCGCAGCGTCCCGAGTTCGACCGGGTGATCGGCCGCCGTCATGGCCATGCTCACATCGAAAAGCCGCGCCCGGTCGACATCGCGGGTGAAGGACGCGACATAGTCGCTGCCCGGATCGAGCACGATCTCTTCCGGCGCGCCTTCGCGCACCACCTTGCCATCAGCCATGATGGCGATGCGGTTGCCCAGCTTGAGCGCCTCCTGAAAATCGTGGGTGATGAACAGGATCGTTTTCTGCAGGGTGCCCTGCAGGCGCAGAAGTTCGTCCTGCATCTCCGACCGGATGAGAGGGTCGAGCGCGCTGAAGGCCTCGTCCATGATCAGCACGTCGGCATCCGTGGCAAGCGCCCGCGCCAGTCCGACACGCTGGCGCATGCCACCGCTCAGCTCGTGCGGCTGATGATAGGCCCAGCGCGCCAGTCCCACCACGGCCAGCACCTCTTCGGCGCGCCGGCGGCGTTCGGCAGGCGGCACGCCGCGCAGCTTCAGGCCGAATTCCACATTGGCGATCACGTTCTTGTTGGGCAGCAGCGCGAAATGCTGGAACACCATCGAAATGCGCGTGCGGCGCACCTCGCGCAACTCGGCCTCGCCCAGAGGAACCAGGTCACGGCCATCGAGCAGGATGCGCCCGGCGCTCGGTTCGTTGAGCCGGTTGATGCAGCGCGCCAGCGTCGACTTGCCCGATCCCGACAGGCCCATGATCATGTAGATGGCGCCCGAAGGCACGGACAGCGACACGTCGTTGAGGCCAACGACCATGCGCAGCTCGGTCAGCACGCGATCCTTGTCCGCGCCGCTTTCAAGCATGGCCACCGCCTTTTGCGGCGCCTCGCCAAAGATCTTGTAAAGTCCTTCAACTCTAAGCCGTTCGCTCAAGATCGTTCGCCCTCATTTTCTCGTTCGCCTCCCTGCCGCCGGCCCGCCCCTACTTCAAAGGCGAAAAATCGGCAGGCTTGAGGACCCGGTTTTCCATTGCCTCGATACAGGCCGACAACCGCGGCGTGAAAGCCTGCCAGCGTGGATCGTCGGCAAGTTCCTGCCGTCGCCGCGCGCGATCGGCAAGATCATCGTAGCCCCACATGTGCACCACATGATTGAGAGGTCCGATCTCGCTGACGAAATAGGCAATCAGATTGCCGAGGACCGGCTGCTGGATCGCCAGCCCCTCCTCCCGCACAAGCGCCAGATATTCGCTCATGCGCCCGGGCCGGATGCGATAGATACGCTCTTCGACGATCATGTTCCGGCCCCTTCCCGCGCCATCTCCTCGCGCACCTGCCGCGCGACACGGAAGGCCTCGACCCCCGCCGGCACCCCGCAATAGACGGCGACCTGCACCAGGGCCGCCTGCAGTTCGCCATCGCTCAGGCCATTGCGGACGGCTCCGCGGAAATGAATGGCGAATTCGTGCATGCGGCCGAGTGCGGCCAGCATGCCGAGGTTCAGAAGGCTGCGCTGCCTCAGATCCAGCGCCTCGTCCGACCAGCAGGCGCCCCAGCAATATTCGTTGAGCATCGCCTGGAACGGCGCGCCGAATGCATCGGCATTGCCGAGCGCCCGGTCGACATAATCATCCCCAAGGACGCGACGGCGGATCTTTTCGCCGGCCTGCTGAAGGTTCTTATCCATCCGCGGTCTCCTCATGCATCACAAAATCATCGATCATCCCGGCCACCAGATCAGGTGCCTCATGCAGGATCGAATGACGAAGACCCGGCAGGATCTTCAGTTTCGAGCCCGGAATGTTTTCATGCATGAAACGTGCCATGCGCGGATTGGAGCCGATATCCTCCTCGCCCGTCACGATCAGGGTGGGGCAGCGGATCCGGTCGAGAAGGCCCCCAAAATCCGTTTCGGCCAGAACGCGGTAGGCGGATGCATAGCAGGCGGGATCGTTTTCCGCATTCCTGCGCCGCAGATCCGCCATCAGTGCGGGGTTCGCCGCCTGAAACGCCTCGGAAAACCAGCGCGAGAGGGAGGCATCGTAATGAGAGCCGCGCTCCCCGCCGCGCAGGGCCTCCAGCCTGGACAGCACACGTTGACGCTCCTCATCCGTGCGTCCCGCGACCGTGGACAGGAGGACGAGGCGGCGCAGCCGGTCAAGATGCGTGAGCGCGATACGCTGGGCGATCAGCCCGCCGAGCGAAAAGCCCGCCAGATTGAAGGTATCGAAGCCCACCTCATCGACCAGCGCCAGCGTGTCGCCGACGAAATCGTCGATCTCGTAGCGGCCGTTGATCTTGCCGGACCTGCCATGTCCGCGAAGATCGAATGTCAGGATCGTATAACGCCCGGGCAGACGGCTTGTGACGCCTTCCCACGCCTCCAGCGACGCCCCCACGCCATGCACGCACACCAGCGGCTCCGGCCCGTTGCCGGTCAGGCGGTAGGTGAGGGCGACGTCACCCGCCATGAACAGCTGGTCGCGGCTCATTGCGCAGCTTCGAGCGCCAGAGCATCGCGCTCCCGTCTGGCAAAGACCGGGATGATCTCCTCGGCGAACAGTTCCAGCGTGCGCTTCTGCAACTCGAACGGCAGATTGTAGTTCATCCCGAGGCAAAGCTGGTCGACCCCGGCCGCCTCATACGCCTCGAGCTTTTCGATCACTTCGTCCGGCGTTCCGAACAGCATGTTGGCGCGGATGTTCTGCGGATCGTAGTTTTCACGGCCGGCCACGGCTTCGTAGGGAACGGCATCGGGGAAACCGTTCGTCACGGTGCCGATATTCTGGAACAGGTTCTCGAAGTAGCGGCCATAGTCCATGCTGTATCGGACAAGCTTTTCCCAGTCTTCGGCCTTGTCGAACACACCGGCGCGGCGCTGCATCATGAACAGCGGGCGCGGAACCTCCGGGTGATCGGCAACGGCTTTCCTGAACTTCGAGGCCAGATTCTCAACCTCCGACATGGGCTGGGAAAGCGGCGTGGACATGATGCTTGCCCCCAAGCCGACGGCCCAGTCGAAACTGGCGGGATCGCGCGCTGCGACCCAGATGCGCGGATGCGGCTGTTGCAGCGGCTTGGGAACCGAGGTTGCCGTCGGAAACTTCCAGATCTCGCCGTCATGGGCATAGTCGCCCTCCCACAGCTTCTTCACCGCAGGCACGATCTCCTTGAGGAAAGCGGCGCCCTGCTGCTGTGGTATGCCGCCCGCCATGCGGTCGAACTCATACTGATAGGCGCCCCGGGCAATGCCGAATTCCAGCCGGCCGCCGGTGAGGTGGTCGCAGAGCGCGGCCTCGCCCGCCAGCCGGATCGGGCTCCAGTAGGGCGCGACCACCGTCGCGGTACCCAGACGGATGCGGTCCGTATGCTGCCCGAGCCATGTCAGCACCGAGAAGGGATTGGGAGCGATGGTGAACTCGATGGTGTGATGCTCCGCCGTCCACAGGGTCTCGAACCCGCCACGGTCGGCGATCCGGGCAAGCTCCAGCATGTTCCGGGTCACCTCGGTCATCGGGGTGTCCGGGGATGAGCGTTCCAGATGGAGGGAAACTGAGAACTTCATGGCACTCTCTTCAGCGTTGTATCTTTCGGAAAAGGCGGGAACGGGCGGTCATTTCAGGCGGATGACGAAGGGGTCCTGCATGGCGCCGGAGTAGTCGAGCACGACGTTCTTGACGCGCGAGAACTCCCGCATCACGTCGAAGCCGCCGCGCCGTCCGTAGCCGCTCTCCTTGAAGCCCCCCATCGAGGACATGAAGGCTGCCGAGCGGTAGGTGTTGATCCAGACGGTTCCCGCATCGACCTTCGTGGCGAAGCGCATGGCGCGGTCGATGTCGCGGGTCCAGATGCCGGATGCCAGGCCGTAGCGCGTGTCGTTGGCCAGCGCGATCATCTCGTCTTCGCTGGAAAACGGCATGACGCCGACCACGGGACCGAACAGCTCATCGCGCATGAAGCCCATGTCGTTGCGCGCGCCGGTCAGCACCGTCGGCTCGTAATACCAGCCCTTCGCCAGATCTTCGCGCTGCGGCCTGCGGCCTCCGGCAGCGACGCTGGCGCCCTCCCTCAGGCCCGAAGCCACATAGCTCTCGACCTTCGACACCTGATCGAGAAGGGCAAGCGGGCCGATGTCGGAGGTTTCGAGCATCGGATGCCCGAGGGTGATCTTTCGGGTTCGCTCGACCAGGGCTTCTACAAAACGATCATAGATCCCGGCTTCGACAAAACAGCGCGATCCGGCAACGCAGGTCTGGCCGGCCGCCGCGAACACGCCTGCCACGACCCCGTTGACGGTGCGCTCGATGTCGACGTCGCCGAACACGACATGCGGCGACTTGCCCCCCAGCTCCATCTGGCATGGAATGAGATTGTCGGCCGCGTTGCGGGCGATCGTGCGCCCGGTCTGGGTGCTGCCTGTGAAGACGATCTTCGCCAGCCCCGGATGTCGTGCCAGCGCATCGCCGGCCGTGCGGCCGCTTCCCGTTACCACATTGACGACGCCGGGCGGAAAACCAGCCGCCGTGATCAGCTCCATCAGCGCCAGCGTCGAGGCCGTAGCATGCTCGGAGGGCTTGATGACGACGGTGTTGCCGATCGCCAGACACGGCGCCAGCGTGCCAGTCAGCAGCATCAGCGGCGAGTTCCACGGCGTGATCATGCCCACCACACCGATCGGCTCGCGCAGGGTGAAGTTGATCATGTCGAGCTTGTTGACGGGGATGGTCTCGCCCTGAAGCTTGTCCGCCATGCCGGCAAAATAGGTGTATGAATCCGGCAGGGCGCGCATCTGCGCGCGCATCTCCTTGATCAGCTTGCCATTGTCGCGGGTCTCGATTTCGGCAAGCTGATCGGCATGCTCGAGCATGAGTTCGGCCAGCCGCCGGACCAGTTTGCCCCGGTCGGTCTGGGTCATGCGCCGCCACGCCGGATCGGCGAATGCCTGCCTCGCCGCCGCAACCGCGGCATCGACGTCCTGCGCGCCTGCATCGGCAAACTCGTACCAGGCTTCGCCTGTCGCCGGATCGTAGCTCTTCAGGTAGTTGCCGCTCTGCGGCTCGGTCGCCCTGCCCGCGATGAACAGGTTCTGACGGGATCCCTCAAGCGAAGTTACGGTCGTTCTCATGCTTTCCTCGCGACTATTTCCGGTCAGGCGCCGTAAAGGCCTTCGCTTTCGATCATGGCGACGCGGCCGCCGTTGCGGCTGTCCATGTAGATCCCGAAACGCTGCCCCTTGCGCTCGCGCGCATAGCGCCGCAGCACCGCCTTCATCTCGCGGCTCGGTATGCGCTCGTAAGGCAGGTCGTCGATGGGAAAGAACTGCAGCCCTTCCGGCAGGTCCCGCGCCGCGTCGGCTGCAATCGAGGCCCGGTAGATGAGGTATCCCGGCGCGCTGTCGGCCACGTCGAACACCGAATAGAGAAAGGTCCTTTCAGGCTCGACGGAAACGGATTGCCCGCTCGCCAGCACCACCTGATTGTCGGCCTTGCGCGTTCTTGCCGTCGGCAGCGACAGATGCCCCTTCTCATCGCACCGCAGAAGGATGCTGTCGGACCCCTCGATCAGATAGCCGACGACCATGCTCTGCGAGACCGACCAGCCGGTCGGCAGGGGATCGTTGACGCTGACATAGCGTCCGCGACAAAAGCCGAGCGGCGTTGCGGGGCTGGTGCCGAACGCCCGCACATGCCCGATGAGGACGATATGATCGCCTGCGTCCACCCGGCTGTGAACGGTGCAGTCGAACCAGGTCAGGCTGTCCGTCAGAACGGGCGCGCCGGTGTGGACGCTGTCGACATTGACGGCATCAAACTTGTTCAGGGACTTGGAGGCGAAAATCGCGGAGACGTCCACCTGTCCTTCATGCAGCAGGTTGACCGCAAAGGACTGGGTTGCCACGAAAGTCGGAAAACTCGACGCCGACTTGTTGACGCAAACCAGAAGCAGCGGCGGATCGAGCGACACAGATGTGAACGAGTTGGCCGTCATTCCCCGCGGCTCGCCGTCTTCATCCCGCGTCGTCACGACGGTTACGCCGGTGACAAAGGTGCCAAAGGCCCGCCGAAGCTCGATGGGATCGATGGCTCTGTTGTGACGGTCCATTCCCGCCCTTCCCAATTCATGAACATCTGCCACCACGACGATATCCATGAAACCGGCGGCATCTTCCTCAGAAGAAAGGATCAGATGACTTATGTTTTATCGATTCAGAGCATGATGCGGATGGGCGCATAACAGAGCCCGGCCAGCCTCCCCGACGTCGAATGGGCCGGGACTGATGGTGAGGACGGGTCAACGGTCGCAAGCGATCGTCACCCGTAGATGGAATGCCGATGAGAACACTGTGAAAGGTCGTGGTCGATGAATGTATCTATACCGCGCCACAGACAGCCTGGGCGATACACCGGCCGAGAGGTTTTTCCGCGATAGCCGGCACGCGCTTCGAACCCGTCAAACTGACGGTAAAAGTGGGTTGGGCGGCAAGATTGGTCCGTTGAGTGTTGATTTCCGCTGAGAGCTGACCCGGGATTTTCGCCGAGAAGTGACCCGCCTTCATGTATGGTTTGGGTCTTAGGTTTTGGTCAAGGGGCGGCTTTCTCCTTCTTGCTCGTTGCGGCCTGTG
>Ga0265293_10001744_pt1 | contig 46211 bp, 40 predicted proteins | sample Munlanlewell138R_FD_192505 | JGI IMG/M metagenome (GOLD analysis project Ga0265293, IMG submission 192505) | Leachate microbial communities from a municipal landfill in Southern Ontario, Canada - Leachate well 138R | ecosystem: Engineered > Solid waste > Landfill > Unclassified | place: Canada... | reverse complement strand
TCCGCTGAATCGTCTTTGCCTTTCTCTGCTTTGGCCCCTCAGCTCGGAGGAATAACCAGTCTTCTTGATCGTCCGGCGTCGAGAGAGTCCATGTATCCTTGCCCATTTCTGCAGCACGCGCCACGCGCCTTTTACTTATCTCGGCCTCTCGGCGCTCCAGCTCGCTTAACAATAGCGGATCTAGGCTCATTCTTCCGCATCCATTCTCCTTGAGCACAAACTAGAAGCTTGATGGAACATGGTTGAGCCTTGTGAGAGCTGGGCTTAAAAAACGAAAGGAGCGCAGTCACTCATGTTCCAAAAGCGTGACTGCACTCCCGGCGGTCTTATTTTAGCCTTCGCAGCTATAGTGAGTCTAGGCCTCATCCTTTGGAGGGCTGAAAGGCTAGGAGTCCTGCCAGGAGACTGTACGGCCTCTCAGTCTTCTGACCAGGTTGCATCGGTGGAGCCGGAAAGGGCGAAGAACAGCCGAATGAGTAAGGTGACATAGCAGGCGAAAGGAATCAGCGCCATAGCCAGCATTAAAAGGATCGCGGTGCCCAACCCGAGTCCCACCATCATCCCGGTTTTACCCATAACCAGGATGAAAAGAAAAATGCCCAGGCCAGACCATACCGTCATGCTTGCCAAGCGGGCCAGGTCTGGCCGCTCGACTTTGGTGGCTACCCGACTGAGGAACGATAGGAAGAGAAGAAAGCTCAAGAGTGTAAGATATGTGCCGCTCCCGCTTCCTTTCACGCTCTCCTGTCCGCTCCAGTGAAGGGCTGCGGCTGCTAGCTCCGCGGCGAGAGCAGCCCAGAGAGTGATACGGGCCTGACTATCCTGAGTAGCCAGGCAAAGTAGTTTACCCACAAACCCGATCGCAGCGCTGAGTAGAAAGAGGGAGACCGTGGCCCCCATGAGCTTGAATAGCAGGGTTGTTCCGATTATTTTCCCTACCATTGGCAGAAAGAACAGAAAGGGAGACAGAATTGCGGTCCCTGTTAAGAAGATAGAGACAAGTACGAGCATGACTCCGTAACTGACGGTTTTCTGATTGTTTCTAGACATTTAGCCCCCTATTGAAGTTGCACTAAAAACAACTATACCATAAATATGTAATCCTATATCGAACTTCACTTCGAAAGACTACTTGATCAGGGCTGCATCTTGATTCAGCAGTCTGCCAAAGACTTTTTCTGCCGCAGGAGGAGTTCGCCATAAGAATGGGAACGGGTTAGGCGCTATGGAAAGCACATTTTCAATTTTATTAAATTACCTCAGAGAATTCATCCCCGCCAACAAGGGGCACGTTATCGCTGTCGGCATCAGTTCTATCACCATCGGTGTTGCTATCTGGTTGACAGCACATACCAGCGGCCTTCACGGCGACCTGACCTATCTGGCGTTTGCGCCAGGAACATCCTTACCCGCGATCCTGGTGGGCCTGGTCTTGATCGGTGCCGCCGTGATGATGAAGCTTCCACCGGCCGATTTCGACCGTAATAAGCCTCATTAACAGCAGCATAAAAAGAGGGCCTGGAGCTTTTGCGCCGGGCCCTTTTTTTAGTTGCTGTTGTTATCCCCGGGAGCCGGTCATCAACTCTTCGGCAAAGGATGGAAGCTTCGGCTGAAACAACTCTTCAGCGGTACTTCGAATCCCGATGTAAAAGGGACCAAACTCGGCGTACTTGGCACTCACCTCGTCGAAGCGCATCTCATAGATCAGCTTCTTGAAGTCCACCGCTTGCTTGGCGAAAAGGTCAACACCCCAGTCGTAGTCGGCAAGCCCCGTCGAGGAGGTGATGATCTGGGTGACTCGGCCGTAATACTTGCGTCCGGTGGCACCGTGGTCTTTCATCAGCATGCCGCGTTCTCGAGGGGAGAGCATGAACCAATTCACGTTTTCGCCCCGCTTCTTGTTCATCGGATAAAAACAGATGTAAGGGTCCTCGGGGATCTCCGGCCAAAGTCGCGCTTTTTGGGTGTCCTTCTCCTTTTCTAATTGAGCCTCCAGCGCCAGATCCCACTCGGGAGTGTCTTCTTCGAGACCTTGTTTGGCCAACAGCTTCTTGTAGCGCTCGGCGGCACCGTGGAGCGAAAGTTCGACCACCGAAAAGTAGCCGTAAGACGGGGTCAGGTACTCGAAGATGGCCAGTTCGGAGACGATCTGCTCGACCTCTGAGAGTTCGTCCGGGGTGCGGCGAAAGTACACGAGCATCAGGTCGGCCACGTTGGAAAGTACGCGATAGCAGGCTCCGCTTTCGTCCTGGTCTCCGCGTTGATTGAGAGCGGTCAAAACTCGGGACGCTTCGTCGATGACCCGTTGTCTTTCCGACGGGTCCAAAAGTAGCAAGCCGCGACGGTCGATGTGATACAACTGGTGCAGGCAAAAGGCGCCTTCTAGGGTTGAGGGGGGTCTATTTCTACTCATAATTCGAGGTTAGGGCTCGTGTCCGAATCACCTTCCGGCAGGCATCCACAGGCCCGGGTAAAAGCCAGCCTTCATGAGTTCCACGAAACCTTTCTCCAATCGAAGATCAAAGCTCGCCGACCTGCTTGCGGAGGTACCTGTCCTATTGCTTAGCGGCTGCGACCGTTATCGAAACTACCTGGCTTATACTTTCCCTTTCCGAGCTTCCAGTCACTACCTGTTTTTTGGCGCTCCCAATGAGCCGGGGAACTTCCTGCTCCTCCATCAGGGAGAAGCCACTCTTTACCGGCCCATGCTTCATCCCGAAGACGAGATCTGGCACGGAGCCCAGCAGTCGGAAGAGGAGTTGAGAAAGCAGTACGACTTGAAGAGCATCAAGACTCATCAAGATTTAGCCCACGACCTTTCTGCTCTCGGTCTGGGGGCGGTTTGTTCACTGCCTTCTCCCGATGCCGGAACGAATGAACTGCTGAAGTCCTACTTAGGAAGAGTTCCGGTGTTGAATGAAAAGCCTGACACCCGACTCGTAGAGGCCATCATGGAACTCCGGCTATGTCAGGATGAGAGCGCCATAGGATCGATCCGAAAAGCCGTGCACGCTTCGGCGGAGCTTCAGTTGGAGGTCATGAAGGAGTGCGTCGTTGGTGCCACGGAGCGAGAATTGCGAGGAGTCCTGGACAAGAGAGCCGCGAGTGAAGGCTGGGAGCTCTCGTTTAGCCCGATCATCTCGGTCGCGGGCGAAGTGCTTCATAACCCTCATTATCGAAATCGCCTGGCCGACGGAGACATGCTCCTGGTGGATTGCGGCGCCGAACTCTCCGATGGATATGTGGGAGACCTGACCCGAACCTATCCGGTCAACGGGACATTTTCCGAAACCCAAAAGGCCATCTACGAGGTGGTGGATGCAGCCCGGGCCAAAGCTGTCTCCACGATCGCACCCGGTGTTCACTTCGCTGAGCTTCACCGGGCGGCCAGCCTGGTGATCGCCGAGGGACTGGTGGGCCTGGGGATCTTGAAGGGTGAGCCACAGGAGCTGGTTGAGAAGGGTGCACACGCTCTGTTTTTCTGCCACGGATTGGGCCACCTGTTGGGCTTAGACGCTCACGACATGGAGGACTTCGGCGATCGAGTCGGCTACGAAGAGGGGACGGGACGTTCTCCGCAGTTCGGACTCTCCAACTTGCGCCTGAGTCGCACCCTGCAACCAGGGATGGTGGTGACCATCGAGCCCGGCTACTATAGCATTCCGGCCTTACTCAATGGAGAGGTCGGCCGGCGATTTGAGAGTCATCTCGATCGAGAAACTCTCAAGAAGTACGACGACGTACGAGGCATCCGAATCGAAGACGTGGTGCTGGTTACGGCGGAAGGATTCGAGAATTTGAGCGGACACTTGCCCACCGATCCTGCCTCGATCGAGAAGTTGATCGGTTTGCAGCATCGAGCGACCGTATAGAGGCTCACTCCGATTCGGTTGCCTTTTGCTCATCCAAAATCGTTGAGGTCTGTTCATCCATCAACTCGTCGAGGGCTTGAGTCATACTCTCCTTGGTTGGCTTTTTCTTGCCCATTCCGGCCAACTTGGTTCGCACCGACTTACCAAACTGCGAGGCCATTCGACCAACCTGCTTGCTATTGGGCTTTTCACCAGTCTCGAACCATCGCATGACCACAGCACCCACGGCCAGGGTGGTTCCACCAGCGATAGAGGCCGACAGCACCCATCCGGGCACTCCTCCGAGTTTACTCAATTCACCGAAAACCGTTCGAGCCAGCACCCCGGCCCCGAGTCCGGTCAACAGCTCGCGGCCGCGTCTCCAGTTCATCGGTTGGTTATAGATTCGTGCCAGAGTCAGTACCATGGAGGTCTGAATAGCAAGAAGTGGGATGAGATCCATGAGGGGGATGGGAGTTAGGGCGATGAGCGCGGACCCGATGGTCGCTCTTCTGATCGCCTGCCAGGCAAGTTTTCGTCGATAGGGGGGGAGTACCGACCCCAATTGCCCGAGAAGCCTGGGCTCCAGGGCGGTCACTTCTACCAGCACTCGATCCAGTCCGGTTCCGTGCTCGGCTGAAAGAGTCACGATGCGATTCGGGCGTAACCCCAGGCTGCGTGCGGCAGCTTCCAGCACCCCCTGCCGCTCGGCTCGTTCGATCCGGTCGATCTTGTTCAAGAGGACGAGATAAGGATTTCCCAGCAACTTCAACTCGGCGAATAAGGCCAGATCGGCTTTGGTGATGCTGCGGGTCGCATCGAAGACGACCAGCAGAAAGTCGGCTTCCTGGGCCGCTCGCAGGGCAAATTCCCGTTCTTTTCCTTCGTCGTCTCGGGCGTGATCGGCGCCGGGGGTATCCACCAGAGTAAAGACCTGGGTACGCTGCTCTTGATTCTCTTTGGTGGTGCCCGGGATGGAAGAGACCTCGGCAGGCTCCTGGTTGCCCGGAGTGAGAGCGTTGAAGAGGGTCGACTTGCCCACATTCACCGGGCCCACGATGGCCAACCGGTGAAGCGGGGCGATGGCGGGAGCGGCGGTTCTGGCCACCAACTTGAGGAGATCGGTGACCGAGGCGGGGTTGCGACGGATCAGACCGGCAAAGGCCGTCATGGTGAGTTCCAACTCCTTCTGCACGTCCCGGGGCAGATTGGTCCAAATCTCTCTAACGGTGTCCCGATAATCGGGGGGAAAGGTCTCCAGGAAAGTTTCAAAATCTGATTTCATTCTAGCCGCTTCCTTCGGAACTGGGGTGGGTTTTCATTCTGCGTAGATATTCGTAAATCGCGATGCCGGCAGCAGTGGTCACATTCAGGCTGCGCTTGTAGCCGAACATCGGCAGGTTGACGCGATGCGCGCAGCACGACAAGACCTCGCTAGAGACTCCTTCGACTTCATTGCCCGCAACGAGCGCCGGTTGTGCTGGCCACTCAAAGTCCCAGAGTTCGACGGATTCTGGTCCATTGTCCAAGGCAACCAGCGTGTAGCCGTCTTGTTCCAACTCTTGGGCCACCTCCTGAAAAGTCTCCCGATACTTCCAGGGCACGTATTCGGTTCCGCCCAGGGCGGTTTTCTCCAGTTGGCTGTGGGGAGGGTGAGGGGTCAGCCCCACCAGATAGATCATATCGAGAGCGGCGGCGTCGGCGGTACGAAAGACAGCCCCGGTGTTGTGGGCACTCCGGACTTGGTCCAACACCAGCCGCATGGGGGACCTGGGTACCGGAGGAAGGGCTTCCACCGGAATACCCAGCCGATGCACTTCCAGAAGCGTGTCGGAGTGGTCTCCCTTCGCAGAGGCTCGTTCATTATTGTCCATGCGAATAGCTCATTTCACCCGAATATAGCCCCATATTAGGGCAAAATTTCACTATCCGCCTGAACAAAATGTCCTTCGCTCTGCTCGGTCCGACTACTCCGACACGCTCCTAGCCGGGATCGGATCTCGTTTTACAACCGAACAGCCCGGACCCGGCTGAGCGCCACCATAGACGAGATGGCGCAGGCCAGGATGACCAACTCCATACTATGGGGTGTGAACGAATGCAGGCGTCCCACCGCGCCCGAGGCCAGGGCGGCTCCACCGTACTGAATCAACCCCAGGAATGCCGAAGCCGTACCCGCGCGCCGACTCTGCTCGGCCAGGGCACCGGCCGTGGAATTGGGGAACACCAGGCCGAGGGAAGCAACGAAAACAAAGAGGGCGGCTATACTCACCGCATCGGGCAAGGCCAGTTCGTTTCGCGCCGCCAGTAAGACCGCAGCCACCGTGGACACCGGGATCACGGCCTGCAGCACTTCGGAATAGCTGCGGGTCTTGAGCAACCAGTTATTGAGCTGAGAAGCCCCGATCAGACCCAGGGCGTTCATACCGAAGAGCAGGGTGTACTCCCTGGAAGTGAATCCCAACTGGTCTATGAAGAAGTTGGGAGACCCGGTGATATAGGCGAAGAGTCCGGCCTGGATCAGCGCGCCAGTCACGGCAAACCCCATAAAGCCGCGGTGGGTCAAGAGTTCGAGCAGTACTCGGGGCTGCCAGCGCGTCCCTGAGAGGCCGCTGGTAGACGGCACGACCAGCGCAGCAGCCCGCATCACTACCGCCGCGAAGAGCGCTGAGAGAACGAAGATGGCTCGCCATCCCAGGTACTCGGACACCCCTTGCCCGAGCAAAGGAGCCAGCACCGGCGCCAGCCCCATGCAGAGCATCACCAGAGAAAAAACCCGGGCGGTCTCCTGGGGCGTGAAGAGATCCCGAATAAGGGCTCTCCCGACCACCATACCGGCACAGGAGCCGAGGGCCTGAATAAAGCGTAGTACCAGCAGTGACTCCACGTTGGGCACGAAGGCGCACCCCAGAGAGGCGAGGATGTACACACCCAGCCCGATCAAAAGTGGCTGTCGGCGCCCCACCCGGTCGCTGATCGGCCCGTAGATAAACTGGCCCAGGCATAACCCGGCGAAGAAGGTGGCCAGGGTGGCGGCCACCGCTCCGGAACCGGCCTGGAGGTCTTGTTCCACCATGGGAAAAGCCGGCAAATAGGCGTCGATCGACAAAGGCCCCAGCGAAGCGAGAGCCGCGATGGTGAGAATAACCCGCCTTCTTTTCTTATCGTTCCAGATGTCGCCCACCGAGGGATCATACCGAGAGTCATTCTATTAAGTCAATCAATAACTTTATAATAACTTCCAACGATAAACTAGATACTTCGTCACTCTTTTGCTATGGTTGTCCCGTGATCGATGTAACGTTTTCCCTGAGCCAACTGCAGTCGTTCCTGGCGGTGGTAGAAAAGGGGTCGTTCTCCGGCGCTGCCAGAGCGCTGGGGAAGGGACAGCCCGCGGTCAGCCACGCGGTAGCCACCCTGGAAACCCATCTGGGGGTGGAGTTGTTCGACCGAAGTGGGCGCACTCCCACTCTCACCGAGGCAGGTTCGGCCCTCCTTCCCGAGGCTCGGGAGCTTCTCGCTTCAGCCCAGATGCTCCGCCACAACGCCCGGCACTGGAGCAGCAACGCCGAGCAACAGCAACTCGCCTTGGTGGTCGACATGATCCTTCCTCTTGATCGTCTGGTTCGGCTGATCGGCGACCTCAAGGAGGCCCATCCCGGTCTCTCCCTCACCGTACAGCTCGAAGCCAGGGGCGCCGTAACCGCTCGCCTCTTAGACGAGAGCTGCCAACTCGGGGTGACCGGCTTGCTCCTGCCCAACGTACCCACAGGGATGGAGACCATTCCGGTGGGCTCCGTGCCCTTTGTGGCCGTGGCCGCCCCCGAACATCCCCTCGCCGTACACCGCAACGGGCTTGTACCGCTATCCGTTCTGCGGCGGCATACTCAGTTGGTTCTGGATGATCGGAGTCATCTCTCCACCGATCAGCAAGTGGGAGTGGTGGGCTCCAATACCTGGAAGATCGGCAACCAGAGCGCCAAGCACCGGTTCCTGCTGGAAGGGTTCGGATGGGGCGCCATGCCGCTGCACGAGGTGGAAAACGATATCGAACATGGGCATCTGGTCAGCTTTCAGCCCGCCAGTTGGAGTGAACCCAGAGTCACCATCCCTCTCCACATCATCTACCGCAGCGATCGTCCCCTGAGCCGGGTGGCTGAAGCGGCGATCTCCTTGATTCACTCTTCCGGCTTCTAAAAACGCTTTGTCCACATGTTTACTTCTGGTGAATGAGCCATTTACGGGTTTCTGGCATGATGGTAATCAGCCCACATTATGTTGATAGCTCATTCCAGACATACCGGCTTCGCCAAATTTCCGCTTCCCAAGCAGCTAGCTCCCTCCGGCCTGAAACCCGCCATGGATCAGTTCGAGAAAGCCGAATTGGAGTCTTGGAGCGAGCGGCTGCGCCCCGACCTGGGTTATCTGACCACGCCCCCGGCGGGTCCTGTAGAGGGGAAGTTTGAACAGGCTCAGGGATACCTGATCGATCTGATCGATCGGCTGGCCCTGGAAGATCTGAACAAGCGAAAGCTCGACTTTCAAGTGGAGATCTTCACCGGAGACGTACCCCAGGCCGCCTTGGACGACGACATGAGCGCCGAGGCGAGCTGGAAAGAGGAGCACCCTGGCAAGGAATGGCCCGTGCGGGCCTGGTTCGGCACCCCCACTGGCAGCCACAAACCGATCTATCGGCTGGCCGTGAATCTGGGCATGCTGAACACCCTGGAGTCCCGGGATGAGCTGGCTTTCGTGCTCTCGCACCAGCTGGAAACACTTCTGGATCACGATCGCAAGGACCCCTACAACGAGGAGCTTCTCTCCCCGGCCAACCAGTCGTTCGTGGACCCTCGAAGTTTCCAAGCCGAAGCCGACAAAGCCGCCATCGCGCGAATGACCAGGGCGGGATTCAACCCCCGGGCTGCCCTCAGCGCGCTGAACAAGCTCTTCAGTAAAGCGCCGGTGGAATACCCTTCCGAGGACCTGAATCGAGGGCTGGTAGCAGCCGCCCACGGCCAGGAACACCAGGGGATGAGGGTGGGTCTGGTGCAGGCCGAGGTGGAGAGCTACGTGCGCCGCCGACACCCGGCCACTTCAAAACCGCCCGAGCCGCTACCGGACCTGGTCCGGTTGGAGGTAGCACCCAATTACCGTAAACCGGTCAAAGATAGAGCCTCGTTCGCCCGGGATCATCAGGTTCTGGCTCTGAAACTGAGCGGGCCGGAGACACCCGCCTGGATGTTTGCCCAGGGTGTTCCTCCCAAAGAGCTGGGCACCATCGCCCTGGCCGGAGGCACCGTGGCCGACAAGGAACACGCGCTCCTGGCCGCCGTTTCTCATCTGGGCGAAAATACAGCGCTCACACCCCAGAACCGGATCGACGGATTCTTGAGGCTACTCCTGTCCACCGAAGGCGAGACCATGCCCGGTCGCTTTGGCGAGGAGAGCAGCGGCAAAGTTCACCGGTTTTTGAGCGAGAACGCCTCCGGGTGGAACCCGAACACTTTTATGAACAGCCTGCAGCGAGGCCAGAGCAGTCTGCATCGGCGTTTTGTGAACGGCGTTGTCTTCAACGAGAATTTTCAGCGCATGGCCCAGGATGCGCTGCCCGGTCTGGTTCAGCAGGTGCCATCGGCCTGGATCAAGAGTTCGGACCAGAGCCGCCAGGAGCTCGAAGAGCTGACCGGCCTGATCCGGGAAAACCACACCTCCGGGCGCAACGAATGGCCCCTGGGTAGAGCCGTTGATCAAGCCACCTTGAGCTTCATCGAGAGGCTCGATGCCGAAGCCCTGGCCCGAGAGAGCGGCGAGCACGGTGCTCCCCGAGCCATCTCCTTGAGCAACGCGCTGCTCGGGCTTTCCGAGCCCACCCCCGAGTTTCAGCTGGAGCTGAGAGAATCTGCTCAGGGACTCTTGAAAGCCGGAGCGGAGGTTCGCGAAGACCACATTCGTCTGCGTCTCCGCCCACCTTACGGCGAACCCCACAAGCTTCACGGCTACTTGAATGAGATGGGCCAGTCTGAGACCTGGCAGTCTTTTTCCCGGGAGTTCGACTCCGACTTTCAAGCTTTATTGAAGGACTACGTCTCGGTTTCAGTGGGGCAGCCCGGGTTTAGCGCCTCTTCTGAGCGTACAACCGCCTACCCCCAAAAGCTTGAAGAGCGTCTGGTGAAACTGCTGGAGAGCGAAGAGAAAGACCAGGCCCTGACCCATCTGGTTCGTAACCTGCAACCCGATCGCCGGGTCCAGGGTCACTCTCCTCGCCGCGCCTGGTTGGGCCAAGCGGCCGCCGCCCAGGCGAAAAGCCCCCAGCTCTGGAACCAACTGGTCCGGCCTGATCGTTCTCAGCACTCCGAACTGCTCTCCAAGACCCTGACGGAAGGCTATCGGTTGAAGCCTGAAGATCTCCCCGATACCTCCACCGAGCACCTTATGGCCCTGGCCCAGCGAGTGGAAACCGGAGAGTTCAAACCCCGGCGCGAGGATTACCAGAGCGACTCGGCCTGGCAACAGGCGCTGGACGAATACCACCAGCGCCAGGCGAAGATCGATGAGGTCTTGCAGCCGGTGGCTCCCCTGGAAAGCCGGCTGGTTCTGGGCCGGATGGCTCTGCTGGGGCACCATTCCGGGATCAGCGAAGAGGTCACTCGAGGTCTTTCCAAAGAACGGTTCGTGCGACTGCTGGGCAGCGCCGAGGAGGCCGTGCAGCGCGCTGAGGCTCTGGCCGAACTGGGCGGCTCCGGCAGCACCGAGCAGGTGGGCTCCGACGCGGGGGCGTTTCTGGTGGACGGCTTTTTGGCCATCCAGGACCAGCTCGAGTCGGTGGAGCAGTGGTACGACCTTGCCACCCGCACCATCGACTTTTCCCACGGCGGGTTGCAAGCCCGAGTCGGGAGCAAGAAAGCCATGGGGCAAAACCTTTTCACTCGCCTGGATCAGGTAGCGGAGCCGAAGCTTGCCGGCTGGTTGGCCAAAGACCAGGTGATGGACATCCTGAGCGCCTCCCAGGCCTCGGATCTCCTGCTCAAGTCTATGGGGGAAAGCACGGCTCCCGGCGCCTCTCCCGAGGCCCTGGCCCGAAAGGTGGAGCTGCTAGATCAGCAGTACGAGCTACGGGAAAAGCACCCGGTGGTCTTTACCTCCCTGCGAGATAAGATCACCGACAGGGCGCAGTTGCAGCCCTCCACGGTCGATCTCGTCTTTCCCAAACAAGAGCGCGGAGTGACCGACACCAACCAGGCCTACAGCAATCGGGCCAGAGCCCTTTCCGGGTTATTGGCGGTGGCTCGCCAACGCTCGCCTCAAGAGCAGATCGACACCGTCGAATACCTGATGGGCCGCCGGGAGCTCATGCCGGAGTACCTGGAGAAAGCCTCGGAGTCCCAGGCTTTCGCCCCCCTGACCACCTCCCTAGAAAACACCCGGCAAGAGCTGCTCGAAGCCGATACCCAGACCCGGGTGATGGTGGCCAATAGTTTCCTGGCCGGTCCCTCGGGGATCCTCCGCACTGAAAAAGGGCGGGAAGCTGTGATCGATCACTTCCTGAAAAACTTGAACCCTGGCAATCGAGAGCTGGGCAACAAGATTGCCCGGGCCGTGCTGAGCTCCCACGGTGAAGCCGACACCCTGGCTGTGGCTTTTATCCTCGGCCAGAACCCGGGTGAAGATAAGGATGGTCCCAAGAAGACCAGGTTGGATGAGGCCACCATTCTCAACCGTCTCTTCGACGCCTACGGAGTGCCGGGCATCAAGATGAAGCAGTACCTGGCCTTCACCAGTGAGTTTGAAGACTTCAAAGAGGCTTTCGAAAACGCCCAGGACGCGGCCATGCCTCTCAACTACTACCAGGTGCTCAAGCTGGTGCAAGCCCGCTTCGGGGAGGAGTGGCCGGCGGATCTGAAGATCGATCGGGTGCTGGGCAGTGGCTCGGTCAACGTGGCGATCCGCTACCGAGATGAAAAAACCGGTCAACGCGAGGTTGTGTCGCTGGGCCGAGAAGACATCGAAGAATCCACTCAGTACGATTTCGAGCGCTTTCATAAGTTCATTCAGGAACTCACCAGGACCCCGGAAGACCGGGAGAAATTCGGGTACGTCCTGGGCCTGCTGAACCTGATCGAGGCTTCGGTGGAGCTGGAGTTTGAAAAAGAGCAGGCCATGGCCGTGCAGAAAATGGCCTACCGCACCTACCAGCACCAGGCCAGCGGTTGGACGGTCAAGAGCATCGACGCCTACCGGGTGGAAAACCTGGGTCTTTTTATGGAAGAAGCCAAAGGCCGCACCGCCCGCAAGATCTACAACGAAGATCCGGACACTTACAACAGCGCCATGGAGGCCATGTCGGCCGCCGAATTCGGGGTCTTGAAGGGGCAAACCGCCGACAAAAATTGGCGCCCCAAGCCACTCTTCGCCAACCCCGACTTCCACGACGGTCAGGTCATGATCGACAAAGACAACAAGACGGTCACCATCCTGGACTTCGGCCAGGCCGTTCCCATCGACAACGAAGAGCGCGCCGCCGCCCTCGACCTGCTGACCATCATCGGCAAGGCCGACTCTCCCAAAGCTGCGGCCCGGCGTCTGAACAAACGTTACTTCAACAAAGAGAAGGTGATGACTCCCCAGGAGCTAGTGCCCATTCTGGAGCGCAAGGATCGGATGGATTGCTTCATCCACCTGCTCTCGGCCATCTCTCAAAACGGGGCTGAAGTTCCCCTCTCTAGCGTGCACTGGGTGCTGGGGCTGAACCGCCAGATGGCCCTGACCGAAAAGATCGGAAAGCCCATCGCCAAGCAGGTGCGCAACATGGTGATCGCCCACAAACTGAAAGCTCCCCTGGGTGTCTACAACGCCGCCCATGAAAGCAAAGAGGCGGTACTGAAGGTCGCCGAGGTTGCGGCCGACACGGCGATGGCGGTAGGGGTGGGCTTGATCAACTGGGTGGGTGGATGGTTTGGCTGGAAGCTACCGAAACATGAAGTAGACCGAAGCCACCAGACACAAACCCGCGGCAGCGTGGTTCCACTGCAACCGGCCTTCCCACAGGGTCACGTACAAGACGGCAAAAGCTACTAGCGCCAGCACTTCCTGGATGACCTTCAATTGAGGCAGGCTGAGGGCACCGCTTCCGATCCGGTTGGCGGGCACTTGCAGGCAATACTCAAAGAAAGCAATACCCCAGGAAACCATGACAGCGATAAACAGCGGACTTTCCTTGTGGGTCTTCAAATGCCCGTACCAGGCATAGGTCATAAAGAGGTTCGAGAGAAAAAGTAAGGTCACTGTCGAAGCTATTTTCACCGTGCCTTCTCCCCACTTCAAGCACTCTCAAAACCGAGATTGACCCAACGTTAACTTAGCTTTTAACAATTCGTTCGAGAAGAACGGCATGATGGGGATACTTACGAACTCATCTCGGTCGATCACGGCCATGGAGGCATCCATGAATATACAAAGCACCACCCGCAGACCCAATACTCAGGTCTCCACCCCTGCTCCGGATCAGCAGAACCGGCAGCCCACCGATCCCTTACCCAGTCCTAAGGAACCCACCGATCTTCTAAGTACCGGTGCAGAGATTTTCAAAGATGGTGGAATTTTTCTCTTAAATGAAGCCCGGGAAGTGGGCAGAAACGACCCTGCCCTGGGGTTGAGACTGGCCGCCAACCGATTCGACTCGGAGTTTCTCGACGGCACCGGAAACGTGGCCGACGGATTCAGCAACATGGCCGTGGCTTTCGTGCGCGGGGGGCTTCTTGGAGCCAACGTCTATCGGGCAACCTCCACCTTCCAGGACCCCAACGCCCAACTCTACCAAAAAGCGCTGGATGTGGGCCGAATCGCCACTGATCTGGTCGGTCTGGCCGGAGCGGTCATGCAGTTGGCGGTACCCAGCATGGCAGATACCGCCCGGGTCATGGTGCAGTTCGCCTACGGAGCCGACCTGGTGAGCCACTCTGTTCGCACTCTAGAGCACGCAGGCACCCGGATCGCAGCCCTCAAGGAAGCCAGAGCTCGAGAGAAGTCGCAGCAGCAAGAAAGTCAGCCAAAGAGTTCCTAGATAGTCTTACTCTAAGATCCGCCAGGTGTCGTCGCCGTCTCCCCAAACCTTGGTGGGCAACTCGGCTTCCAGTTCCTCTTCCAGTTTGTCGGGCAGGCGGTTGAAGAAGTCCAGTCCGGTCTTCTTCTCCAGGTCGTCGATGGAGACCAGAAATCTCTCCAGACGTGCGTTCTTGCGAATCTTCTTGTTGGGTACCAGGAAGGCTTGAGTGCGGATCTCAACTCCGCCACTCTCGGTGGGTCTTTCCGCCAGCATAACTTTAAAGAAATGGGTCGGTACCGCGACCTGATTTTTCCCGATGACCTCATAGCTGACCTGACTGGAATTGCCACCGTCTTCACTCAGATAGGCCGGTCCGGTCAGCATGTGAACTTCTTCCTCGCCGCTTCCCCACTCGCGAACTTTAGCCTCGAGATTCCTCCAGAAGGTCTGGTTGAAGCCGCTACCAACCTGGGGGCTGATGTTGGCCAGCATGAAGGTCTCTTGCAGGTCTTCCTGGGAGGTCTTGTGATTGGCGGCCGCCGCCAGATGGCCGCGATCGTAGCGGGTGCCGGAGTAGTCTCTTAGAGAAGCCCGGTGCTCCTTGGCGATCTCTTCCTTTTCGGTCTTGAAGCCTGCCTTTTTGCGATCCGTGTCCTCACCCTCCAGCAGCGAAAAGCGGTTCACCCTCTCGGCCACCCAGTTGGCGGTCTTTTGTTTGGGGTTGTAGCTCACCACGGTGCGATTTCGAAAGATGGGGTGCTCGATACCCGGGAAGCCGTACTTGAGGGTCGAGAAATCGTGCTGCTGGACTTTGGGGTCCTTGCGGTCGATCGGCTGGTCCGAAGAGTAGTCCAGATAAGGATAGGGAGTGGAGCGAACCAGTTGGATATGAGAAAGCTCATTGTTTTCGTGCGCCAACAGCACCCGGGAAATTCGGGCATCGGGGTGGCTGTAGCCGGTCTTTTCCAGGTCCAGATCAGCCTCCTTGAGGGCCTCAGCCAGAAGAGCCTTGGCGGTTTCCATCTTCCCGGCCGGGATCTCTACCACCGAGGCGGCTCCATTGGTCCGGTTTTCCACCACCAGTTTGGCCAGATCTCCTTCGTCTCGGCGCAGTGCCAGCCTCAGGTTCGGGTTGGAGTCCCGGTCATCCACCCAGTAGTGCTGAACAGGCTTATTGCCATTTTGGGGAAAAGTGCTGGTGTGGCGAACGAACAGGTCGGCTCCGTCTTTGAGCGCGTCGTCGGTGTCGGACTCTGCCCGGATATACTGGTCTTGAGACCTCCCGGTGAAGTTTTGATAGGCCGGAGGCTCCTCTACGACTCTCCCTTGAGTCACGCTGTATGGCCTGGGCAGATTGGCGCTACGACTGATCATAGCCTGAGTATGAGGGGTTGCCCTAAAAAGACGCTGAAAATGTTACAATCGAGTTTCCAAAAGAAACTTTTCCAGAATTTGGAGATTGGTTTCCGGGAATCGGCCTTGCTCGTGGGCATAGAGAATCGCGCTGGAAACGTTGATCCGATGGCGACGAGCTCCGGGAAAAGATTGGAGGGAAGCCATCACTTCTGAAGCGGAGGCTCCCTGGGCGCCTACCCCGGGGATCAGAAGCGGCCTGCCCTGCTGATTGTTGGCCAGTACCCAGGTTAGCTCAGCCGGCCGGGTGGCCCCCACCACAAACCCCATAGTACCCCCGGGGTCCCAATCGTCGATGCTGGTAAAAAGCTTCTCCCACAGTCCGGCTTGCAAGACATCGCCGCCGGGGTTGGAGGTGCGAAGGAGGAGGTAAGCCCCTTTCTCCGGGGAGTAGCTCAAGAACGGCTCCACCGAGTCAGGCCCCATCCAGGGGTGCAGCGTGACCGAGTCTGCCTGCATGGTCTCAAAAACCGTCCGGGCGTAAGCCTCGCTGGAGCGACCGATGTCTCCCCGTTTGGCATCCAGGATGATCAAGCAATACTTTCCCCAGCGCTCCACCAGCGACTCCAACAGCTTCCATCCGCGCCACCCATACTGCTCGAAGTAAGCAAGGTTTGGCTTCAAGGTCTGTGGAAGTAGACCGCTTGAGTGGGCGGCCTCCAGGAAGCTATTGAGGAACCGCTCGGCCCCCTCAACTCCCTCAAACCCCCGGGGCATCCTAGAAGGCACCGGGTCGAGTCCCAGGCAAAGCAGAGAACCGGTCTCTTCCAGCCGGCCCAGGTAACTCACGCGCCCTGGTACTCCGCCAGCGCGCGGTACTGCTCTCCAGGCACCAGATCCCGGACAAGCTCGGTGAGTTCGCTCAGAGTCACCAGACTCACCACCGGGATCCCCGTCTCGGCGGTAAAAGCCTCGGCGGCGGTCAGCGAGCCTTGCCGGTGCTGTCGATCCACGCCCACCACCACCGCTTTGCACTGCTGCTGCTTTAAGACCGACAGGGCAGCGATCTTGGTGGCCCCCGAACTCATCACGTCGTCGAGCATGTAATACGAATGACCAGGCTCCGGTCGAAAGCCGAAGCTCATACCACCCTCTCCGTGCTCCTTGGCCTCTTTGCGGGTGAAAAAGCACGGCATCTCGCGGGTGGTCAGCCCCATGGCGGTGGCGGCCGCTATGACCGTAGCCTTGTAGGGCGGTCCGTAGAGAAAGTCGACCCCCTCAAAGCCCAATGACTGGTCGATCCGTTGGCAGAAGAAGATACCGAGTTCTCGAAAATTCTTACCCATGCAGATCGAACCGAAGTCCAGAAAAAACGGTGACGTTGATCCGTCCTTCAGGGTGAACTGACCGAACTTGAGGACCTTACACCGGATCAGAAACTCCACCCAGTCCTTCTGATTAAACATCTCGCTCCACACCTTTCAATATCCGCCGAATCAGCCCCGGACCCTCATAGATGAGCCCGGTATAGAGCTGCACCAGGTCTGCCCCCGCTGCCAGAAAGTTTTGGTAAGTACCAACATCTCTCACTCCGCCACATCCAATCAGAACGGTTTCTTCCCCTCCCTCCTTTCGTAAAAGTTCCACCATCTTGACCGCATTCTCGTGCAGCAAGGGGCCGCTCAGGCCTCCCTCGGCCGGGATCGTCTGGTAGACTCCGGTCCGAGCGCTGGTGGTGTTGGCCGCCACGAAGCCATCCACTCCGCTCCGCAGGGCACTCTCAGCCAGAGGCGCCAGTAAACTCAAGTCGATATCCGGACTCAGCTTTACCAGGATGGGCCGGGGACCCAGCTCAAACTGTTCGGCCAGTTCTGCGGCTCGCCGGACCACCGGGTCGAGTAAGGCCGAAAGCTCGTTCTGCAGGCTCCGCAGTCCCTCGGTATTCGGACTACTGACGTTGACCACGAAAAAGTCGGCGTGGCCGTAAAGCGTCTCCAGTCCGGCCAGGTAGTCATCGACCGCCCGCTCGAGGGGGGTGGAGGCATTCTTGCCGAGGTTCACTCCGCAGGGAAAGTTTCGAGGGCGGTCCGCCAACCGGCGAGCCAGGGCCCAGGCGCCGGGATTATTGAAACCCATCTTGTTGCGCAGCGCCCTTTGCTCAGGATACCGCCACATGCGGGGACGGGCGTGGCCCGGTTGGGGCTTCGGTGTGACCGCTCCGATCTCGGTGAAGCCGAACCCCAGGGCCTGAGCCCCCCGCAAGAATCGACCTTCCTTATCAAACCCGGCAGCCAGCCCCAACCGATTGGGGAAACGAATCCCCTTGAGCTCCACCGGACGGTCCGACACCCCGCAGCGCCTGCAAGCAGGCGGCAGCAGAGAAGCCACCGCGTCGGTGGTCAGCGAGACCAGGTCATGAACTCTTTCGGCCTCCAGCCGGAAGAGCAACTGTCGAAGGGTGCCGTACAGCAAGAGCTAGTAAGCCAACAGGCTGCGCATCACCTTTGCGATAGAATCGGGATTGGGCAGGGTACCATCTTCCAAACGAGGGGCGTAACCCACGAAGGTATCGGTCGCTCCGATGCGCCTCACCGGTCCGTCCAGCCATTCGAACAGCTCATCGGAGATGCGGCTTGCGATCTCGGCGCCGTAGCCCCAGGAGAGACAATCTTCGTGGGCCACGATCACCTTCGAGGTCTTCTTCACGGTGGCTGCGATGGCATCCCAATCGTAGGGAGACAGGCTTCGTAGATCGATGATCTCGATGCTGTGACCGGACTCTTTCTCGATCTCTTTGGCCGCTTGCTCGCACCGGTGCACCAGCGCTCCGTAGGTGATCACGGAAAGGTCGGTCCCTTCCCGCACCACCCGAGCCTTACCGAACGGGATGCAGTAGTCGGCGCCAGGATCGCGACCCTTGTTGTGGGTCTGCCGGTAAAGGTGCTTGTGCTCCAAAAACATCACCGGGTCGTCACTACGCATGGCCGTGCGCAGAAGCCCGTTGGCATCCTCGGCGTTCGACGGGAAAACCACTCTCACGCCCGGTGTGTGGGTAAACAACACCTCTCCGGACTGGCTGTGATAAGGCCCCCCGCCGCGCAAATAGCCGCCGATCGGAACCCGCACCACGGCCGGAGCCTTGAACGCCCCGCCGGAGCGCCACCGCATGGTGGCAAGCTCGTTTCGCAATTGGTGGAAGGCGGGCCAGATGTAGTCAAAAAACTGAATCTCCACCACCGGTTTCAGGCCTCTGACTGCCATGCCGATGGCGCGACCCACGATATTGGCTTCGGCCAGGGGAGAGTTGAAGCAGCGGTCATTGCCGTATTTACTCTGCAGACCCCAGGTCGCCTTAAAAACACCGCCTTTACCCTTGCACTCATCCAAGACTTCAGCCCGGGTGGCGTCGGCCACGTCTTCACCGAAGACCCGGATGCGTGCGTCCCGGCCCATCTCGTCAGAAAGGCAAGAGTTGATGAGATCAACCATGGTGGTGGGTTTCTCGGAGAAACTCGGTTCCGTGGAAAACTCCGCAGCGGTGGGGTCTACATCGGGCGAGTAGACGTTCTCGTAGACCTTGTCTATCTCCGGTTGGGGATACTTTTCCGCTTCGGCTGCCGCCTCGGTGACTTCTTTCTCCCACTCTTTTTTCAACTTGTCCAACTCTTGTTGAGAGACCAACTTCTCTTTCACCAGCCGCTCGGAGAGCAGCTTGATGGGGTCTCGCTTGGATTCTGCCTCGCGCTCGGCGGCGGGGCGATAGCTGGACTCATCGTCGGACATGGAGTGGGAATAGGGGCGGATCACGTGGGCGTGGACCAGGGCGGGCCCTTGACCGGATCGCAGGTGTGCGACCGCTTCTCCGAACGCCTTGTAGCAGGCTTCGAAATCACACCCGTCCACTTCCTGGGTGTGCAAATTCGGCCAACCCCTGACCAGAGCACTCAGATTGCCCCCTGCGGTCTGGGCTTCCACCGGAGTGGAGATGGCGTAGCCGTTGTCCTCCACCAAAAAGAGGACCGGCACCTTCAGATTGCAAGCCGTGTTGAGGGCTTCCCAAAACTCACCCTGCGAGGTCGTGCCGTCTCCGGTGCAGACCATGGTGATCTCATCGGCCTGGGCGCTCAAACCCTGCAATTCTTTCTGATGATCGTGGATGTACTTGCCCGCCTCGGCGCAGCCCACCGATTGCAGAAACTGGGTGCCGGTGGGGGAGGAAGAACTCACGATATTGAGTCGCTTGCTACCCCAATGAGAAGGCATCTGACGCCCCGCCGATGCCGGGTCGGCTTCTGCGCCCACCGAGCTCTGGAACATCTCCAGCAGAGTGACGCCCAGCGAGAGACAAAGGGCCCGGTCGCGGTAGTAGGGGAATACCCAGTCGTAACCGGCTTTCAGATGCATCCCTGCGGCCACCTGAGGGCACTCGTGACCGGCGCCGGAGATCTGGAAGAAGACTTTGTTCTGTTGCTTCATCATGATCTCACGGTCATCGGCTTTACGGGCTTGAAACATAAGCTTCAATGCCTTGACCAGCATCTCTTTATCAATTTTCTTAGGGTTCTTGGTTTGCGTAGCGGTCGCAGAACTCACAATAGGCCATCCTCATAAAGTAACTCTCTATGATTATTTCAGATTTGGCTTAGCCCAAACCTTTTACCTGGTTCTGCGAGTCGCTTCCATCAATATGACGGTCTGCCCGAGTTGAATCACCTGGCCATGCTGGAGATTCTCCTTGAGGACCTTACGGCTGTTGACAAAGGTATCGTTGGTGGCGGATAGATGGATGAGGATCGGTACTCCGGGGTCGGCCAGGCTGATCTCGGCGTGGGTGCGACTCACGGTCTTATCGATCAGGGTCCAGCAATAGATCCTGTTCTCTTCGTCATCAGCGATACTCTGACGCCCCAGATAAGTCTTTCCTACCTTTAGCTCAAGAGTGCGGCCGATATCCGGTCCCTCAATGATGGTGAACTGATAACTAAACATCCCTGACTCGACATTTCTTTCAAACTTGACCAGGTCCTCGTCCGCTGTATCGAATCCGCTATAGACCAGGTTTATTAAAGGAGCGCATGGTCGGGCCGCAAACCAGACATCGTGCTAAAGACTTTTCGCATCACGGCTTATCTCGAGGGACTCTCCTTCCTGGTTCTCCTCCTCATCGCTATGCCTTTAAAGTACGTGTGGGGAATGGCCATGGCGGTGCGCCTCGTGGGCTCGGCTCACGGCGCCCTATTCGTGGCTTACTGCATCGTAGGCGCCATGGTTTGGAAACAGCAAAAATGGCCGCTGAAGATCGCCTGTCTGGCTTTCATCAGTGCCTTTTTGCCAGCTGGACCGTTTATCTTCGATCACAAGATCCTGGCTCACTCAAAAAACGACTAAGCCTTGCTCGCGTAGAAGATGAACTTCCCATCTGGATGGGAAGGGGCTCTCTCGATGGCCTGGCGGGTGGTGGTTTTGATCGTTCCGTCGGCCGGATCAGCGTAACGCACGTTGTTTCCATTGACCGACAGGAGAGTGACGATGTGGCCACGTCCGGAAGGGGAGAACTGTGGTCCGTTCAAGCCGATGATAACGGGAGTTTTTTCCCCATTGAGCTTCTTCTCCAGAAGCGGCCATTTGCCGGCATTGAAGTTACCGCCATCTCTCCACTGGTAGCCGGAACTCCGAGACTCGCCGTTCAGAGCCGACAGCAAACCGAATCCATAGCGGCCATTGATATCACGATCGTTGAGCGACTTTCCGGTCAGACTGTTGACCGCCATGGCCACCGAAGTCTGCCCGCAGGAACTGCCGTTGCTCTGAGCCAGAGGTCTGACCCTGGCACCCGCCGAGGCAAGGTTTTTTGGTGGGGAGGTGACCTGAGCAGAAACTGGCTCGGGAGTTGGAGGCGCGGCCGCTTGAACAGGCGGCCCAAAGGTACATTGGCGGGGTCCGAATTCAGGGTTTCTTCCAGGCATTCCGAACAATGGTGGTTGGTACATCGGTAGGGAGTATCTCCCGTTGAATCCATGCATCATGCTTGAAAACGCATTCATCAGCAGAAAAAAATCGGCCCTGGAGGAAAGCAGAGAAGAATCCATCTGTCCGGGCAACCAGGTCGGGGGGCTGAGCCTTTGCTGCTGAATGGCTACTTTCCGGTAGTTGTAGAAGGCGTCGACTGAGGCGAAATGAGATTGGATATGCATTGTGTGTCTCCTTACGGTATTTCCCCTTAAGCATACCGTTTGGATTGCGACGAAATTAAAGACAGATCGTAACAGCATCTTTTCCAAAAGATTACAAATTTATTAACTGGAGAAGCTACGGTCGCGGGACTCTTGGAAGGCAAACACTGCAAGTTCCGCAGTCCTCTTCCAGCACTTCTCCAAAATGAGAACAGAGATAAGCGGCCAGGCAGTGCTCGGAAGAAGCGAGATGCAAGGCCTGCTGCAGTCGAGCGATCTCACTCTTCTCGCGAAGCAGAGCTTTCTGATGAAGCTCTTCGGCCAGTTCCTCGATGTTGGCTGGTCGTTTCAGCACCTGATAGCGGAAACGCAAGTCCGAGGCGCTCAACTCCAGCCACCCGTCTAGACCGCAGCGGTCCAGAATACGAACCACTTCCTGGCGGTCTCGCGCGAGCTTTTGAGCCGTACCATCGATGTCTAGAAAGAACCAGATCTTCTTTTTCACCGAATGCTTCAGGACATCGGCAAGAAGCCTCTGCTCAGCTCCTTGATAGTGGCTCAGGATCTCTCCCGAAGAGGCCATCGGTTTGAAACGGTAGTTGGAATAGACCGGTGTCAGAGACTGCAGAAAGCCGTCCAGTTCCAGGTAGGTCAGCAGTGTCCGCAACACCAAAGGGCGAAGATCGTGAGTTCGGCTAAGCTGGAAAGGGTTTAAGATCAAAGTCTGATCTTCTGAACTTTCAAAAAGCTCTCGTAGAAGCGAAGTGATGGAAGCCCCGTTCGGAGTATCACCGTAGACAAAGTCTTCCAGGGGGATGCGGTCCGGAGGGTAATAAAGCATCAGACAATCCGACACTTTTCCATCCCTTCCCGCCCGACCGATCTCCTGCGAATAGTTCTCCAAACTCTTGGGTGGGTCGTAGTGATAAACCCCTCGAATATCCGCCTTATCGATGCCCATTCCAAAAGCGATCGTGGCCACGACCACCCCGCCCGTAGAACCGAGAAACCACTCCTGGGTGGCCTCCCGGAGTTTGCCGTCCAGCCCGGCGTGATAGGGCCTTGCGTCTATCCCCTCGCCGGACAGCGCCTCTGCCATCTCCACGGCCGTGCGTTGTAGGGTCACGTAGACAATGGCCGGTCCGTCTAGCTCTTGGAGGGCTTCCAGTAGCAACCGAAGCTTCTCTGAAGAAGACTGGACCGTGCGGGCCCGCAAATGGAGGTTCGGGCGATGAAACGGGGTACGAACCCGGTGCTCAATCCCAAACACCTGGCAGATATCATCCAGAACCTTCGGAGTAGCGGTGGCCGTCAGCGCCAACACTCTTTCGGCACCACAGGCTACCGCGTACTGGTTCAGCTTCAGGTAGTCGGGACGAAAGTTATGGCCCCATTCGGACACACAATGCGCTTCGTCCACAGCCATCAAGGAGACGCGAAAGGAATGGAGTGATTGTCGAAATCGCTCGTTGTTGAAGCGCTCCGGGGACACATACAGGATCTTCAGTTCCCCCTCTCGGGCTAGCTTCAGAACACGGGCATACTCATCCGAAGAGAGGCTTGAATCGAGACGGGCTGCCTGCACGCCAAATCTTTCCAGGGCATCCACCTGATCCTTCATGAGAGCCAGCAGCGGGCTTACCACCAGGGTCATGCCCTCCAGCATCACTGCCGGCAACTGAAAACAGAGCGATTTCCCTGCCCCGGTTGGAAACACAGCCGCCGTACTTTCACCCTTGAGCAGATGGCTGATCACTTCCCGTTGTCCGGGCCGGAACTGGTCGAAGCCGAATCTGCTTTGAAGAATCTCCAGGGGCGTCACGAGTCTCATAATCGCGACTCTTCGTAGAAATCAAGGAAGACCCTAGGAGCCACTCAATTCGCACATAAAATGTCTTTATTAATTCATCTTCTGTGGACAACTCTGTGGAAATGTAGATAACTCATGAAAATTGAAAAAGTTTCTATTTATTAGAGGAGCCTGCTCCTTTATAGAAAAATATTCAATCACGATGAGTAAGACTTCCCCCGAACTAGCCCAGAAAATTGTTGATCTACTACTGAACGACCCCGGTGTTGCCGATTCCTGGTCTATCCAGAGAGTCTCACCCGAGGAGTCTCGACCGCTCGAAGAGCAAACCTGTGTCGGCTGCAAGGAGCATTTCATGCCCAAAGCAGTGGGACGTCAGTTCTGCTCCCGAGACTGCTACAACGACTACCTCGACCGCAAACGCAAAGCCAAGGGTAAGACCAAGAGCAAGCCCAAGAGAGAGCGGGCGCCCGGTCAACTTGGGCCCGGTCGCCGCTTCACTGGAGAAGTGGCGGAATACTGCTGCTCCCGCCAGGGACTGGCCTCGGTCTACGAAGTGCAACAAGAGATCCACGAACGCTTCGGAATGCGAGTGGGGATCACCACCATCTATAGAGCCTGGAGACGCCGCGCCTCAGGTGTGAGTAAGAAAAAAGACGGTACCCACGGATAAGGATCCAGCCCGAAGTGAGGTAGGAGCACCGTGCTAGAAGGCCTCTATTAAGGCAATTCCTTATGTGCTAAGCTGACCCTATGAAAGCTCAGCCACCAACCGAGAAGGACGTCACCCCGCAAGAGGTCTACCTGAAACGCCGTGCTCTCCTTAAGGCCGTGGGTATCGGTGTCATCAGTATGGGCCTGGGTGGCCTTCTCAGTCAGGTCAAGTCTTCTGACACGGTCGGGATAAAAGCTGGTGGAAGTGATGAATTTGGGAATCCTGTTAATCCTATGAACCACGCCACAGGGTTTACGAACTATTACGATGTTTCCGTCGACAAACGTCGAGTTCAGGAACTAGCCCAGCGCATCCGGACCGACGAATGGACCCTATCGGTGGGGGGGGCTGTCCATAAACCGATAACCTACAATCTCGATGACATCGCCAAAAAGTTCCCCTCCCGACAAGAGATATGTCGAATGCGCTGCGTGGAGGCCTGGTCGGTCGTGCTACCCTGGGACGGCTTTCCATTAGGGGATCTGCTCAACGCTTCTGAGCCGATGGGCTCGGCGAAGTTTGTACGGTTTGAATCGAAGTTAGATCCCACACAGTTTGTCGGACAACTGAATAAAGCCTATCCCTGGCCCTACTTTGAGGCTCTGCGCATGGATGAAGCCATGCACCCCCTCTGCATGATGGCGGTCGGGATGTATGGTCAGCCCCTCCCTAAAGTGAACGGCGCACCAATTCGGTTAGTAGTCCCGTGGAAGTACGGATTTAAGAGTGCCAAGGCGGTCATCAAAATCGAACTCACCGAAGAGCAGCCTCAGACTTTTTGGAACGTCACCAATCCGGCGGCTTATGGGTTCTGGGCCAATGTGAACCCCGATGTGCATCATCCGAACTGGAGTCAAGCCTCCGAGTATAGACTGGGCTTCAAGGAGAAGATCCCTACTCTTTTGTTCAACGGATACGGGCATCAAGTTGCCCATATGTATAAAGGTATGGATCTCCGAGCATTATATTGAGCAGCCTCCAGAACCCATCTAAGCTGTATTGGACCTTACTGGCCCACAGCCTGTGCCTGACTCCCCTCACTAAACTGATCTGGGACTCTGCTCTGCACCGACTGGGTCCTCATCCGGTCCATACCCTCACACACCAGACTGGATTCTGGAGCCTGACCTTTCTCCTACTTTCACTCGCGGTCAGCCCGGTTCGAAGTCTTACCGGCTTCAACTGGGTGTTTGTTTGGCGGCGATCGTTTGGTCTGTACGCTTTCCTGTACGCCTCTTTGCACCTGGCTGTGTTTTTAATTTTCGAATCGGGACCAGGGCTCTTTCAGGAGCTTTTCGGACGGCGCTATACGCTAGCTGGAACCGCTTCATTCCTTCTGCTTCTGCCTCTAGCTGTTACTTCCACGAAAGAATGGAAAAGAAGGCTCAAGAAACGCTGGGGCTTACTCCACAAGCTGGTCTTTCCCGCGACCGCTCTGGCTATCTTACATTTTGTCTGGCTGGTAAAGTGGGATATCCAGGAACCCCTGAAATTTGCGGTTATTTTTGCTGCCCTGTTGGTGTTCCGGAGTCCCTGGGGTCGTCAAGCCATCAAGCGACTACGCCCCCGAGCCGCAAAGACTGCCAAGCGCGATGGTTAAAGACTACTTCACCGAGTGGTCGCGAGCCAGGTAAGCGTAGTCGAATCCGAGTTTGTCGGCCAGGAAGATGCCGTTCTCCATGACCTGGAAATCGTCGATCCAGATATCGCAGCTACCGGTGATCACATCCACGTGGGTGGGGCAAGACCAATCGGCGTTGGTCTGGCTGCCGTAGGGATCACCGAAGGCGATGTGGATGCCGGGCATCTTTTCGTCTTGCAGAAGGTTTCCAGTAAACTCGAACACGGCCAGGTTGGTGCCGATGGCGAACTCGCCTACCCGGTCACTGTGCTCGGCTTTGTGGCAGTACTCCCAGAACTCTTTCTCCAGTTCTTTGTTGGCGCACTCCACCGATCTTAGATAGCCGCCTTCGAGATACAAGGTCATGGGGGTCTTGTCCAGGACACCGTACTTGGCGCTGAAGTGGTCGCCCACGCTACCATCGACCACGAATACGCCGTCCACCGACATAGGAGCGGTGAAGATCTCGCCACCCGGCAGATTGGACCAAACCTCTTCGATGATCCCGCTGGTTTTTCTCCAGATCCGGTCCTGACTGAAGGTTGCCACCATATCGGTACCACGCCGACTCTTGACCGTGATCGTCTCCGCCAGTTTAGCCTTACTGATCAGAGCTTTGGAGACTTCGTCCACTTTAAGAAAATCAGCTCGCATGCCCTGGCACATGATCTGTTCGGTGATACCCACCATATGGGCGTAGCGGATACCCAGCTTTTCAATCTTACCCACGAATTGCTGGCGATGGACCAGTTCGTTCGGCAGAGGCTGTACGCAATAAATGCACACTTCGCAGTTATCCAACTCGTTCATGATGGAGTCCGGCAAGACCTGAGCAGGCCGCGAGACGTGCTCTTCGATGATCATCAGGGTGCTGCTCTTGGCGACCCTGGAGGCGATATCGTGGAGCGATGCCCCTACTGGAAGAGTCCGGCGATCGGTGAGTATGAAGACCCTCTGGTCCGGTTTCACGTCTAAACAGACGGTCACGGCCTGTTCGGCCCCTGGTATTAAGCTTTGATCGTATACGTACAGTGCAGTGTCCATTAACATTTCCTTGTTTGGCAAAGCGCGCCCGGCTTCGCCCCTCGTGGACCTTACCCCCCGCCCGGCGAGCTTTAAACATGGTTTGACGCACCCGTAACAGTCTGGTTACGATCTGCCAGGGCGTAATCGATAGAGTGAAACTATGTTTATCCGATCAACAAAATCGGCTTATCAGCCCATTCGCCAGGTTCAACCGAAACCGGTAAAAGAAGAGGAAGTCAAGCCTCCTTTCAAAGAGCGAGTGGTCACTCACGCCATCGTAGGAGCCTCCCTGGGAGCCATCGCCGGAGAGCACCTGGGCACAGCCACCGCCGTAGGGGCTGTCGCTTACGCGGGAATGGCCATCGGAGACACCTTTGGCTACGGCTCCCTGGGAACCGTAGTGGGTGGAGTGGTGGGCGCCGGCGCGGGCTTGCTCCTGGAAAGGAAGTTCCCCATCGGCAAGACCATCGGAGGCGCGGCCGGATTTATCACCGGGGGAATCATCGGCGGGATCAGCGGAACCGCCGTGGCCGGCATGTCCGCTATTCCCGACCTCTTTAGTTAGCCTCTTCAGCCCCGGGGAGTTTAGCGTCTTCGGCCCGAACCTTCTCTAGCAAAGTCAGGATCTCAGAGCCTTTTTCCATGGACCGGTTCAACTGAAAACGCAGTTCCGGAATCTTTCGAAGCCGGACCACTTTATTGATCTCACGACGGAAGAACCCCTTACTGCGGTCCAAGGCGTTCTGCAAGTCTTCTAATTTGCTGTCGTCGCCCAGATAGCTGTAGCTAACATCGGCGTAGCCCAGATCGTTGGCGACTTCCACTTTCATAAAGGAGACCAGCCCCTCGGAGGGGATGCCCGGGTCCTTCAGCTTACGAAAAACCTCGGACACCACCTCGAGAAGCAGGTCTTCCACCCGCTCTCGGCGGTGTCTTTTTGCCATTAGAGACTCTCTCTAGCAACCGATTCTTCTCGAAAAGATTCGATGATGTCACCTTCTTGAATCTCGTTGTAATTCACCACTGAGATACCGCACTCGTAACCTTCGGCAACTTCTTTGACGTCGTCTTTGAAACGCCGCAAGCCACTCAGCTTGCCTTCGTGCACCAGAATGCCGTCTCGAACCACTCGAATCTGGGAATCGCGAGTGACCTTGCCTTCGATGACGTAACAGCCCGCGACCTGGCCCACTTTGGAGATCCGGAACACCTCGCGGACCTCGACTTTGCCGAGTTCCACTTCTCTGATATCCGGTGCAAGTAGCCCCGTCATGGCCTTCTCGACCTCTTCGATGGCGTGGTAGATCACCTTGTAGAGGCGCATCTCCACGGTCTCCTGGTCGGCCATACGTTTTACGGCTGTGGCTGGGCGTACGTTGAATCCGATGATGATGGCATCGGAAGCGGAGGCCAGCATAACGTCCGACTCGGAGATCGCGCCTACTGCCGCGTGCACGATGTCCACTTTCACCTCATCGGTGGTGAGCTTGATCAAAGAGCCGGAGAGAGCCTCCACGCTGCCCTGGGTATCAGCCTTGATCAGAAGACGGAGTTCTTGCTGTTCGCCTTTCTTGACCTGGCTGAAGAGCTCTTCAAGAGTGGTCCGACCGGAACCCTTGATGCGTTCCTTGCGAGACTGCTCGGTCCGAGCTTCGGACACCTGGCGGGCCATCTTCTCGTCATCCACCACCTCCAGCATGTCGCCGGATTCGGGTACGTCGGAAAGACCCACGATGGAAACCGGAATAGAGGGACCGGCTTGTTTGGTCTGGTTGCGGTTGTCGTCGAGCAACACCCGCACCCGGCCGTAGGCATCGCCCACCACGACCATGTCGCCCTGATTCAAGGTACCGTTCTGAACCAGCACCGTGGCCACCGGACCCAGGCCCTTATCCAAACCGGCCTCGATGATGATACCCCTGGCCTGGCGCGTGCTGTCGGCTTTCAGTTCCTGCATCTCAGCCACCAGGTGGATCATCTCCATCAACTCATCCAGACCAGTACCCTTTGTGGCCGAAACCTTCACGCACGGCACTTCGCCGCCCCAGTCTTCCACCACGATGTTATGCTCGGCCAGTTGTTGCATGAGCCGGTCAGGGTTTGCATCGGCCTTGTCGATTTTGTTCATGGCGACGATAAACGGGACTTCCGCTGCCCGAACGTGGTTGATCGCCTCCACGGTCTGGGGCATCACTCCGTCATCGGCTGCCACGACCAGGATCGCCACGTCGGTCACCTGAGCTCCCCTAGCACGCATGGCGGTAAACGCTTCGTGACCTGGAGTATCAATGAAGGTGATGCTCTTCTGACCAATAGACACGTTGTAAGCACCGATGGACTGGGTAATACCGCCGGCCTCTCCTCCGGTTACGTTGGTCTTTCGAATAGCATCCAAAAGCGAGGTCTTTCCGTGGTCCACGTGACCCAACACGGTCACTACGGGCGGACGGGACTCGTCACCGGGATCCTCATCTTCTTCCAGCAAGTCGAGATCAAGATCTTCATCGTCTTCAGACTCCTTGACCTTAAAGCCGTAGGCTTCAACGATCTTGGCGGCGTCTTCGTATTCGAGTCCCTGATTCTTGGTGACCATTTGGCCCTGCTTGAGCAAGTACTTGATCACATCCGAGGCGGGTACCTCGAGCTTCTCGGCTAGATCAGCAAGCGAGATGATCTCCGGGACTTCTACGATTTTCACTGCTTCAGCTCTTTCTTCCGGAGTCTTCCTCCGCTTCTTGCGACGCTTGCTCAATCCGCCTCTACTGAAACTCGTATTGTGGCGTCGAGGAGCACGACTCTTCTGAGTAATCTCGCGGGTACGGGAGCTTGCGGCCGGTTTTCCCCGAGCCCCCCCCTTCTTGTCCTTATTGCGGTCGCTGTCCTCACGCTCGGCTTCGGCAGTCCCTCCGGGACGAGGCTTTTCGGAACGTGCCGCCGCTCCGTTGGTGGGCTGAGCGGGCGTTGCTGCGGGAGCTTCCGGACTCGGATCTCGATATTGCGCCGCGATCAATTGGTCAGGTGGCAACTCTCGACGGCGTCGAGCTTCCGCCTCTGCTTTCGTTTCGCTGAGTTTGAGAGGAGTCGAATCATCGATCACGATCTCTCCTGCTCCAGCCTCCGACACTTCTTCTGCCGGGATCGCTGCAGCCGCTTCGGCCTCTAACCTGGCTCGCTCTTCAGCCTCAAGTCTTTCTTTTTCAGCAGCCTCTTGAGCAGCTTGAACTTCGGCGGCCTTGCGTTCGGCTTCCTCGGCCCGGCGCTTCTCTTCAGCAACTTCCATGGCTTCTGCAGCCGAACGAGTCGGTGTCTCCCCGGCGGCGATTCGCGCCTGGCGATCCATCAAGGCTTGCTTTTGGGCATCGGAGGCGCGGTTAACGATACGCACCGCGCGTCGCGGTTGCAACTGCGGGGCTTCTTCGCCCTTCTCCTTAGCCACTTCTTCAGCTTTTTTCTGCTCGGCATCGCGACGGGCTTGCTCGATATGGGGAGCGACAACTTCCCGAATTTTGCGAACGGCGTCCGGTGTGAGACCGCTTGAGGCAGTCTTCACCTTGTAGCCCATATCACGCAAGATCCGCATGAGTGGCTTGCTGTCTTCCATTCCGAGTTCCCGGGCGAGTTCGTAGACTCTGACTTTGCTCATAGTTTTCTTCTACCCCTTGCTGCCGAGCGATTGCTCTATCCATTGGACGCTTTCGGCGTCTATGCGAGAAGCTATCGTGCGCTTCAGGTTGCGCCGGCTCCAGAGCCGGTCCCAACATTTCTTATCTCGGCATATATACAATCCTTTGCCCGGCTGCACGCCGTCCGGGTTTTTGGTTATCTGTCCTAGACCTTCTAATCTCACTAAGCGAAATAGCAGGTCTCTCGGTTTGGTTTCCCGACACGCGACACACATTCTGTCCGGTATTCTTACCATTTGCGCGTCCAAAAACCAAATTATTATTACTCCGCCGGAACACTTTCTTGTTCCGCTTCGGCTTGTTCCTTGGCTACACGCTCCGCAGCCTTGATCTGAGTTTCACTCTTGATATCGATCTTCCAGCCGGTGAGCTTCGCCGCAAGACGAGCATTCTGGCCTTCCCGCCCGATAGCGAGAGAGAGTTGATTGTCAGGAACAACCACCACCGCCGATTTGTCCTCTTCGTACAAGGTAACCCGGGAAACCCGAGCCGGTTGTAACGAATTGGCCACGAACATGATGGGGTCATCCGACCACGGAATCACGTCGATCTTTTCTCCCCGAAGTTCATCCACCACAGCCTGCACACGGCTCCCCTTGGGACCTACACAGGCTCCCACCGGGTCGACCGCTGCTTCCAGGCTCTTTACCGCGATCTTGGAACGGAAACCCGCTTCCCGAACCACGGCTTTGACCCGAATGATACCCTGTCGGATCTCCGGAACTTCCAGTTCAAACAGTTTATTTAAAAAGGCCGGCTGGGCACGGGATAAAATCACTTGCGGTCCTCGAGAAGCCGTTCTTACCTCAAGGACGTAACACTTGATTCGGTCACCGTGGCGAAACCACTCGTTGGCTGCTTGCTCTTGAGGTGGGATCTCCCCTTCGGCTCTGCCCAGATCGACCAGCACACTCCGTCCCTCTTTACGCTGAACGGTCCCCGAAATCAGTTCCCCTTCTCGACGGATGTACTCACCATAGATGCTTTCCCGCTCCGCTTCACGGATCTTTTGCACGATCACCTGTTTAGCGGTTTGAGCTGCGATCCGACCGAAGTTTCGATTGGGAGCTTCAATTTCAAGCTCCATGCCGATCTCGACGTCGGGAGCAAGAGTCTGAGCTTCCTCCAAGGACATCTCGGTGTCTGGATCTTCGATGGCAGGGACCACCAGCTTCCTTTGCCAGATTCCATACTCACCGGTCGCCCTGTCGATCTCGATAATCACATTCTGATTTTGCCCAAAGTTCTTTTTGTAGGCAGCCACCAGTGCATCCTCGATAAAGCTCAAGAGCCGGTCCAAAGGAATGTTTTTTTCCTTTTCGATCTGCCTTAGAACGTTTAACATCTCACTGTTCATCTAATGACACCTCTTCGTCCTCACTGATTCCAACGGAAGTCACTTCAAAAAGATAGTTATGAGGGAAATCCTTCAGGAGATCGTCCAACTCTTTGGAGAGTGGACGGGAAACTACCTCGCAGTCGGTTATACTCACCGCGCTCTTCCCCCCACTTTCAGGTTCAATAACTACCGAAAGTGTCAATCCAAAATCGGTGGGTCCAAAACGGACATCATGAACTTGAAGCCCGTGAGGTCTGGCCAAAATAGCCGCCCGGCGACGCACTGCGTCGAGAGCCCTCGGAGGCAGCTCTACAGCTTCAGCCTGTATTTTCTGTTTCTTCGCCATGACTTTTTATAAAAATAAGGAGAAAGGTTTGGAACCTCGGTTCCTTCCTCTCTCCCCTCACATTTCGTAAAACTCAGTTTGCCGAAATTCGGATTGAGATTCCGCCCCCCGGCAGCTTCATCAAAAAAGAGTGGGATCACCCACTCTTTCGCAAAAAAACTTATCGGCGGACAGAGCCCCTGCACTATAGCATGCGCGGAAAACGCTGACAAGGTCATGCGCCGGGTTTATATGGAAACCGTTTCTCGCTCGAAATCTTCGGCCAAGTCTCGCAGTTTGATGGGCATCACCACGTAGTCATAGGTGGTATCTCCAAGAGGCCGGATGACCGCGCTCTTGGTATCTTCCTGGAGATCGAACTGGATCTCTTCGGCATCCAGGACACCCAGTCCGTCCACCAGATACTTTCCATTAAAACCGATGGTCAACGGGTCGCCCTCAAAAACTACTGGAAGCTTTTCCTCTCCGGACCCAAGATCCGGAGTATTCGCCGAGAGACTCAGCGTGTCATCGGAAAAACGCAAGCGGATCAGGTTTGGACTGCGTTTCTCCTGAGCTACCACCAGCATTCGCTTGAGGGCCTGGGTGAAGTCCTCCCGGCCGATCCGGCACATCCGGTTGAACTGAGTAGGAACCACTTTGGTGTAATCGGGGAATCGACCCTCCAGTAGCCGACAATGAAGAGCGTAGTTGTCGAATCGAAAAAAGGCCTGGCTCTTAGCCACCCAGAGAGAGACATCGCCGCCGGATTCGATGAGTCGGGAGAGTTCGGTGAGCGCTCGAGCCGGAACCACGACAGACAATTCCTGCTCTTGTGTCAGGGATCCCTCAACCGCTTTTCGGGCACAGGCCAGCCGCCGACCGTCGGTAGCGACCAGAGTTAGAGTTCCATCTCCCAGGGAGAGACTGATTCCAGTCATCACCGCTCGAGATTCATCCTGGGAGGAAGCGGCCGCTACCGCCACTTGCTTGATGGCGGCTTTCAAAGAATCTTGAGGTAATTGAGCTGAGGTTGCCTCAGAGCCTACATCGGGCAGGCTGGGAAACTCTTCGGAAGGGAGTGTGGCTAATTCAAATTTAGAATTGCCACAGCTCAAGAGCATGCGACCTTCGGTCAGGGTATTCAGTTCCACCTGACCAGCTGGAAACTTGGAGACGATCTCCTGGGTCAAGCGAGCCGGGCAGGTGATCGACCCGGGTTCTATGACTTGAGCTTCCAATTTGATAGAAAGCCCGACATCGAGATCGGTGGCGGTCAGTTTGACATGATCATCGAGGGCTTCGAAAAGGATGTGACTGAGAATAGGAAGTGGACTTCGGGGATTGATCGCTCGAGCACATGCCATTACGGCTTCTTCAAGTTTTCTTTTTTCACAGGTTAGCTGCATCATGACTTCCTTTACTTTTTATATTCATGATCATAGTCATAATAATAGGGGGTGGGGATACTGGGGAAAACAAGACATGTCCTTTTCTGGTGCGGTTCTTGTAGCGTTTTCCATGGGGAAAAGCCTGGTACGGATCTTCCGGACTTTCCCATGTGTCCCTGAAAGTTATCCCCATGGGGACAACTGGAACTCTTGTCCACACCAACTCGAAGCTTTTTCCCCAGGAGACTAAAAGCCATGAAAGAGCTGAATCCATGTCCTTTAGTGAATGCGGCCAAACTCCGGAAAAGAAAAAAGCCAGGCTCGGGTCCTGGCTTTTTTCTGCGGCTGTGAAGACCGCTCATCGGGCCATTCCGCCCAGCATGTTCTTGATATTGTCCAGGCTGGTTCGGAAGTAGGGGTCCTCGATGTTGGAGTCTATCTTGCGGCAGGAGTGCATCACCGTGGTGTGGTCTCGCCCTCCGAACTCGCTGCCTATCTCGGGGTAGGAGGCGCCTGTTAGCTCTTTACAGAGGTACATAGCCACCTGTCGAGGTTTCACGACTTTCTGATCGCGACGTTTGCCAACCAGCTCGTTGTGGCTGATGCTGAAGTATTCGCAGACCGTCTTCTGAATATCTCGGATGGTGATGTTGCGGTTGGCAGGATCCGGTAGGATACCTTTCAGAGCCTCTGTGGCCAGTTCTACCGTGATGGGCTTCTGTTGAAGGGAAGAAAAGGCCACCAGTCTGGTCAGCGCACCCTCCAGCTCTCGAATATTTGAAGGAACCCGCTCAGCCAGCAGGTGAGAGACGTCGTTGGGTAGCTTGCAAGCGCACTGATCAGCTTTCTTTCTAAGAATAGCTACCCGGGTTTCAAAGTCCGGGGGCTGGATGTCGGCGATCATTCCCCATTCGAAACGAGAGCGCAGGCGATCCTCCAAGGTTGGGATCTGCCGGGGAGTGCGGTCGCTCGAGATCACGATCTGTTTGTTGGCTCCGTGCAGTTCATTGAAAGTGTGGAAGAACTCTTCCTGGGTCCGTTCTTTGTTGGCCAGGAACTGAATGTCGTCTACCAACAACACGTCAACGGTGCGATAACTGCGGCGAAATTTGTTCATCTTGGCGTCGGAGATCGAGTCGATCATTTCGTTGGTGAATCGCTCGGCGCTCATATAGGCGATCTTGATATCAGGGTTTTTCTCCTGGATGGTGTTGCCGATGGCGTGCATGAGATGAGTCTTGCCCAGTCCGACGCCGCCGTAGATGAAAAGAGGGTTGTAGGCTTTAGCCGGTTGCTCGGCCACCGCAATGGCGGCCGCCGAGGCTAGGTTGTTGCTGGCACCCCGAACAAACGTCTTGAAGGTGTAACGCGGGTTGAGGGGAGACGATCGCTTTCCGCCCTGGGGTCTATCTGTCACTATTTTACTGGCCTTACCGTTAGAGCGCTTGAGTATCGGCGGGGGCCCGTCCAGCGCGACAAACTCAAGATCCAACGCTTTATTTTCGTATGGTAAGAGACTCAGGATCCTTCTACGGCAGGTGGGCCGATTTAGAAAGTCGCGAGACCACTTTCCATGGACACCTATAACCAATCGCGAGCCCTTGGCTTCGAGTGGGATAGAATTATCTATTGCTGACTTGATGGGAGTTTCCAGATGCTCCCACAGAGCGTCCAGACAATCATCCCAACGGTGACCCACCATCGGGGCCATCTCATGGCTTGTATCCATATGTTTTTGAGTCCTCTATTTTTTTTAGGACAGCAAAACAAAAGCCAGGAACCCCTACATCGTGTCTCTCAACACGGTTTCTATCCAGGCAGGAACCGTTTCGACAGACACGAGGTACTCTCGGCTGATGTTTATTTGTAGCACCACCGTTTTATCAAACGATGATGTTGGCCCTAAACCCCTCTCAAACATCCCCAATGGATTGACCGTTCGTGCAGAAACCCAAGTATGTCGGGGGGCCTTGTGCCATTTGGGTTGGCCGCCGTAGCAGTGAATCCTACCGAACAACGACCGAAAGAATATCCCATCTTTCCACAGATTTGTGGAAAACTCGGGCAAAGAGGCATGACACCGGGGTTGAGGGATTCAAATTTTATTTAGGATTTTTTTTTTCTCTCAAATTTTTGTCTCTATCGGTAAGGGATCGCCTGGTTAAGCCGTTTATCCTATGTGGAAAACTTTGTGAATAAGAAGAATAAGTTTGGCAAGCTTGACATGATGGCTCCAAGGTTTCTATATTCATCCTCGGCTTTCTTATGCCTCGGCAGATTCGGGAAAGGAAAGCCTTCAGGTCCGACCACCTCGGAGTGGTCAAACGGAGGATACCAGTGAAGAGGACATACCAACCTAAGGTTCGTCAGCGAAAGAAAGAACACGGATTTCGCAAAAGAATGGCTACGCCGGGCGGTCGCAATGTGCTGGCTCGTCGTCGCAAGAGAAAACGGGCCAAACTGACTTATTAGATTTGACTCAGCTATGAAGACCCTGAAAAGCAATCGTGATTTTGAACGGGTCTTCAAGCAGGGGAAGTCAGCCGGACATCGCGACTTGGTCGTTCTAGCGCGCAGAGGGCGCGCTAGAAACGTCCGAGTTGGTTTTTGTATTTCTAGAAAAACAGGCAATGCGGTCATCCGCAACAAATTGCGAAGGCGCCTTAAAGAGATCATTCGAGAATCCGAGCAGAGTTTGAGACCCCGATGGGAGATAGTGATAGTAGCCAAGGATACGAGCAAAGAGCTGAGCTTTCAGGAGCTGAAGAGATTGACTCGAAAACTTCTGAAAAAGCTGAACATTCTAGCTTTGCCGGAAAGCTCGCTCTCAAGCTGATCGGTGGCTACCAGGTCATCAGCAGGAAATACTTGCCTCCGAGTTGTCGGTTTCGCCCGACCTGTTCGGAGTACACCCGGCAGGCGATCGTGAAGTACGGTTTCTTGAAGGGGACGGCCATGGGAGCCTGGAGAATCTGTCGCTGCAACCCTTTTAGCGAAGGCGGAGAAGACCCGGTGCCCTAGGCACCGACATCAATAACCAGATGCAATGGATCGCAGACATATTTATCGCCGTACTGGAGAGCCTGAACTCGCTCACCGGTAATTTTGGCATGTCTTTAGTACTGTTTGCCGGGATCATCAAGATAGCTCTGTGGCCCCTGACCAGCATGCAGTATAAGTCCATGAAGGTCATGCAAGACGCCAAGCCGGAGTTAGACAAGATCCAGGCCAAACACAAGGGTGACACCCAGGCGATGAACAAGGCCATGACCGAGTTCTATATGGAAAAGGGTATCAATCCGCTGAGCAGTTGCTTGCCAATCATTGTGCAGATGCCGATCCTCTTTTCCATCTGGCGAGCCATCATCGGCTCCCCCGAGCTTTTTTCCAACGCCTACTTTCTGTGGATCCGCCCGGGGCCTATCCAGGTCAACTACTCCCACTACGTGGCCTCCAGTCTGGCTGATCGCGACGCCCTTTTGATCCTGCTGTACGGGGTGACCATGGTGATTCAGCAGCAGCTCACACCCTCCACCGGCCAGGGCAACCAGAAACAGATCGGGCTCTTCATGAGCATCTTTTTCACCGGTCTGATGTGGGTCTATTCCTGGCCCTGCGCGTTGATCGTCTACTGGGTGGTGTTCAACTTCCTGAATATCATCCAACAGGGATTGATCCACCGGACCACCGCCGTCGGCAGCGCAACGGACGATAAATCCGACAAGGGTCCTGACAAGGCTGCCGATATCGCCGTGGATAAAGCTTCGGATAAAGCCGATGCAAGTGCCAGTGAAAAATAAGTTTGAAACCGCCGAAAGGAAACGTGACTCTCTCATGAGTGAAGACAACGATATCGACGACGACGACTACGAGGATGATGTAGACGACGAAGAAGAGTTCGACGAAGAAGATGAAGACGAGGATGGTGAGGAGGAAGAGGAAGGTGGCGATGAGGATTGGGACCCCATCGCAGAGCTTCTCTTCGACATCACCGAGCACTTCGGTTTAGAAGCCGATATTGAATATGAAGAGCGCAAGGATCACGTGCGCTATCACATCGAGGGACCCGATATGGGAGTCCTGATCGGCCGACGGGGAAGCACGCTGAACGCCCTGCAGTTTTTGATCGGAGTGATCAACGCTCGTAAAAAACTGGTGGATTACCGGGTGGTGATCGATGTGGAAAGCTACCGGGATCGCCGGGAGAAGCAACTCATCGATCAAGCCAAGCGAGATGCCGCCAAAGTAGCCCGCGACGGTCGCGAGAAGGTCCTGGCAGCCATGCCGGCAGCCGAGCGCCGGGTGATTCACCTGGCTCTGGCCGATTGGGACGACGTGGTCACCTACTCCGAGGGTAAAGATCCCGATCGTTGCGTGGTGATCGCTCCAGCCGACGGAGAAGACGACGACGACGACTAAGGATTTGACCCCGGATCCTACCTCTACGATCGTGGCCGTCGCCACTCCCCCGGGGATCGGAGGGGTGGCGATCGTGCGTTTGTCCGGACCCCGGTCCCTAGGACTGGCTAGATCCGTCTTTCATCGAGCCTCGGGCGAGGAATTCACGGATTGGCCGAGCCACCTCTTGCGGTATGGGCGGCTGATCGATCCCTCCACCCGAGAAACAGTGGATAAGTGCATGGCGGTCTACCTGGCCGAGCCTTCCACTTACACGGGAGAAGAGACCGTAGAGTTTCATCTTCACGGAAGCCCCTTGCTCTGCGAACTGGTGGTTCGGATCCTGACCGAAGCGGGTGCTCGGCTGGCCCGGCCCGGGGAGTTTACCGAGCGAGCGTTTTTAAACGGCAAGCTCGATCTGACCCAGGCTGAGTCGGTTCTGGATCTCATTGAAAGTCGCACCCGAAGCCAGGCCCGACTGGCTGCCCAGCATCTGGACGGCCGCTTTTCTCAGCGGGTGGGGCAGGTGCGAAGCGCGGTGCTGGGATGGCTTAGTTTGCTGGAAGCCGAGATCGACTTCGGTGACGAGATCGACAATTTGCCGGACACCGAGCATCGCCGTTTGCTGGCCGAGATCCAGGGAGAAATCACGGCTTTATTGAGCGATGCCCAGCAGGGGCGGGTCTCCATCAAGGGGCTCAAAACGGTGCTGGTGGGGGCACCCAACGCCGGGAAGTCCTCCCTGCTCAACGCTATGCTGTCCGAGGAGCGAGCTCTGGTCACCCCCATCGCCGGTACCACCCGGGATCGCATCGAGGTGGATTGCTCCCTGGGCGGGGTGCTCTTCAATCTGATCGATACCGCCGGGTTGCGCGATGAAACGGACGACCTGGTGGAACGGATGGGGATGGAAAAGACCCAGGAAGCGGTGGCTACCGCCGATTTTCTGGTCATGGTGGTGGACTCCCACGATCCTCAGTTTCCCGAACACGGAGGACAACCCGACCTGGTCTTGCTCAATAAAGCCGACTTGACCGCCAGGGTGGAACTGCAAGAGGTTCAGGCCCGCTATCCGAAAGCTTGTCTTGTGGTGGGCGAACTGCTGACTCCCCAGGGAGCCGAAAAGGTGGTGCAGGCTCTGCTGGCCGAAGCGCAATCGCGACTAGCCGGTTTGAGTGGAGAATGCTTTTCGGTGAATCAGCGCCACCGGGAGAGTCTGGTGCGCTGCCGGGAGTCGCTGCAGGCGGTGGAGCGCACCCTGGAGGAAGGGCTGGGGGTGGAGTTTCTGGCCCTGGACCTGCGTCGGGCGGCCGAGCACCTGGGAGAAATCCTGGGCTTGGACATCACCGAAGAGGTGCTGGATCGAATCTTCGGCCAGTTCTGTCTGGGGAAGTAGATCTGTGCTCCGATTCTCTTGTCCCTCCTGTTCCAGCGAGATCTTCTTCAACACCTTTGATTGCCTGGCTTGCGGTTCGAGTGTGGCCTACTCGCCCGGAGGTTCGAAGTTTGTACTCCGTGATGAGAGAAATGACTGCGGCAACAGGCGGGAGTATCAGATCTGTAACTGGGTCATGGATGGAGGCGGCCCGTTCTGCCTGGCCTGTCTTACCAATCAGATGATTCCGGATCTCACGGTCCCCGGTAACCGAGAGAAATGGGAGCATTTAGAGCGGAGCAAACGTCGACTTTTCTACAACTGCCTGCGGCTGGGCATCGATACTTCCCGGGTGGGTTTTCGCTTTCTGGCCAGCACTCCAAATGAAGCGGCCGTGACCGGCCACTGCGCCGGAACGATCACGGTGAATCTGGGGGAGGCCGACCCGGTCACTCGAGAGCAAACCAAACAGTCGCTGAACGAAAAGTTTCGTACCCTGATTGGCCACTTCCGCCACGAGTTCGGGCACTACTACTGGGAAAACCAGATCACCCCCGATCCGATTCTCTTGGAGAAGTTCCGCGAGTTATTCGGTGACGAACGCGAAGACTACCAGGCCAGTCTCGACCAATACTATTCGGGGGATTGGGCTCACGGCCACGAGTTTATCAGCGTCTATGCCTCCTCTCATCCCTGGGAGGACTGGGCGGAGACGTTTGCTCACTATCTGCACCTCCGCGACGCTTTAGAGACCTCGGAACAGTTCGGACTCACCGAGAGCAAGGGGTTTGAATTTGAGCGGGGCGTGGAGCAGTGGATCAAGCTTTCGGTTGCCTTCAACGAGATCAACCGCTCCCTGGGGCTGCAGGATCTCTATCCCTTTACCCTCACCTCGGCGGTGATCGAAAAGCTCAGGTTCGTTCATCGGGTCGTGGTAGGTAACCCTTTGTATTAAAACGAACCTGCGCCGGTGAGTATTCGCGTCGCCCTGTCTCATCGCACCACTTACCGCTACGGACATCCGGTGGAGTTTACGCCCCACGTGGTCCGGCTACGACCGGCACCCCACTGCCGCACCCCCATTCTCTCCTACTCTCTGACGGTCAAGCCCAAAGACCATTTCCTCAACTGGCAGCAGGATCCGTACGGCAACCACGTGGCCAGGTTCGTCTTCCCTAAGAAGGCCCGTGAACTGTGCTTTCAGGTGGACCTGGTGGCCGACATGACCGTCATCAATCCGTTCGATTTCTTTCTGGAGGAGGCCGTTACTCGATTTCCTTTCGAGTATGGACCCACGCTGAAGAAGGAGTTGGCTCCCTATCTCCAGTGCGATATCGTGGAACCGGCGTTGGCTCGCTTGATCGCAGAAGTGCGTCGGGGCGAAATTCAGACCATCGATTATCTGGTGGAGATCAATCGGGTTCTGAATCAACGGGTTGAGTACGTGATCCGGATGGAGCCGGGGGTTCAAACTCCCACCGTGACTCTGGAGAGCGGCAAAGGGTCTTGCCGGGATTCGGCCTGGCTTGCGGTGCAGTTGCTGCGCAACCTGGGGCTGGCCGCACGTTTTGTCTCGGGCTATCTGATCCAGCTGACCGCAGACCAGAAGTCGCCGGACGGACCCGTCGGACCGGAAGCGGACTTCACCGATCTGCACGCCTGGGCGGAGGTTTTTGTGCCCGGGGCCGGCTGGATCGGGATGGATCCGACCAGCGGTTTGTTGGCCGGAGAAGGGCACATCCCCCTGGCCGCCAGCGCCTCTCCGGGGAGTGCGGCTCCCATCACCGGTTCGTTTCTCTGGACGCCCCCCAGCGCGGGGACCTCTCTCGACCAGCACTTCGACTTCCACATGGAGGTCAAGAGAGTTCAAGAGGTTCCTCGGGTCACGCTGCCCTACCAGGACCAGGAATGGGAGAGCATTCTGAAGCTGGGTCAGGGAGTCGACGAGGTCCTGGCTGAGCAGGATGTTCGACTGACCATGGGCGGCGAGCCCACCTTCATCTCCATGGACGACATGGACGGTCCTGAGTGGAATGTGACGGCTCTGGGCGAAGAGAAGAAGAGACTCTCCTACCAGCTCCTCTGCCGCCTGCAGGGGTGCTTTGCAGAGGGCTCGCTGTTGCATTTTGGTCAGGGCAAGCACTACCCCGGGGAGTCACTGCCCCGCTGGGCCATGCGCTGCCTCTGGCGAGAAGACGGGATCCCGGTGTGGCAGAACCAGTCGTTGCTGGCTGATCCGACCGAGCCCGGCCACTCGACTACCTCCGATGGAGAGAAGTTCCTCAAGACACTCGCCATGCGGCTGGGGGTTAGCCAGGACTTCATCCGACCGGCTTTTGAAGATCGCTACTACTATCTCTGGCGGGAGGGCGGGTTGCCCGTCAACGTGGAGACTTCCGATTCCAGGGTGAGTTGGCAGGAAGAAGCCGAACGACTCAAACGAGTTTTTTCCCAGGGTTTGGAAGAGCTGGTCGGCCATCTGTTGCCCCTGGAGTTCGACACCACCAGCGGGCGCTGGCGATCCGGACCCTGGCCTCTGCGGGCCCCGGAGGTTTTGTTGATCCCGGGCGACTCACCCATGGGGTACCGGCTACCCCTGGACTCCCTCCCCTGGGTAGAAGAAAGAGATCAGCGCCAGTTCGAGCAGCGAGATCCGATGGACCTTCCGCCTCCTCTACCCAGCCACATGTCCACGATTTCGCATCTGCTTCCGGTTCCGGAGGAGTTCAAGAAACCGAAAGTAGGAGTGTCCGCTCCGGAGTTTGTCCGCACGGCTCTCTGCGTGGAGGTGCGGGAAGGGAGAATCCACGTCTTTTTACCGCCGCTGGGGCGGGGCGAGGACTTTCTCAAATTGCTGGCCACCATTGAGAAAACGGCCGCCGATTGCGGCTCGCCGGTGGTGCTGGAGGGCTATCCACCCCCCTTCGACAGTCGTCTGTTGAGCTTCTCGATCACCCCGGATCCTGGAGTGATCGAGGTCAACGTGCAACCTTCAGGGAGCTGGAACGAGCTGGTGGAGATCACCGAAACCCTCTACCAGGAGGCCCGGGAAGTGCGGCTGGGCACGGAGAAATTTATGCTGGACGGCCGCCACTCCGGAACCGGTGGTGGCAACCATCTGGTGCTGGGCGGAAAAACCCCCCCCGACAGCCCTTTCTTGCGGCGCCCGGATCTGCTGGCCCAGATGGTGGTTTACTGGCTCAACCACCCCGGCCTCTCTTACCTGTTTTCCGGCCTGTTCATCGGACCTACCTCCCAGGCTCCCAGGATCGATGAAGCCCGACACGACAGTCTCTATGAGCTTGAGATCGCGCTCCAGCAGAAACTGGATAAAGACCCTCCCTTGTGGATAGTGGATCGACTGTTTCGGCATCTTCTCACGGATATGACCGGAAACACCCACCGGGCCGAGTTTTGTATCGATAAACTCTATTCCCCGGAGGGTCCCACCGGCCGTCTGGGTCTGCTGGAGTTGCGGGCTTTTGAGATGCCCCCTCACCCCCGTATGAGCCTGGTACAACAACTGCTGGTACGGGCCCTGGTGGCCCATCTGTGGACCCGACCTTACGGGGTCAGACCGGTCCGCTGGGGTACCCGTCTGCACGACGAGTTTATGCTGGGGCATTTCGTGTGGAAGGATTTCCTGGAGGTGCTCGACGATCTGCGCCGGGGAGGGTTCGACTTTCAACCGGCCTGGTTTGCTCCTCACTTCGAGTTTCGCTTTCCCCGCATCGGCGAAATCCAGAAGGACGGCTTGATCCTGGAGCTGCGAAACGCCATCGAGCCCTGGCACGTGTTGGGGGAGGAGTCCGGAGGGGGCGGTACGGTACGCTTCGTGGATTCTTCCCTGGAACGCATCCAGGTCAAGCTACGGGGCATGAATCCGGACCGCCACGTGCTGCTTTGCAACGGTCGCCCGGTGCCGCTTCACCCCACCGGAGTGGCCGGAGAGGCGGTGGCGGGAGTGCGCTTTCGGGCCTGGCAGCCCCCTTCTTGCCTGCACCCCACCATCGGCACCCAGGTACCCCTCATTTTCGATCTGGTGGACACCTGGTCGGAACGGAGCCTGGGTGGCTGCACTTACGGAGTGTCCCATCCCGGGGGCAGAAACTACGAGCACTTCCCGGTCAATTCGAATGAAGCCCAGGCCCGCCGGACTGCGAGATTTTCCGAACTCAAGTTCACCGGGGGCCGGATCGAGGTGCCGAAGGAGGCGACCTCCGCTGAGTTTCCTCTGACTCTGGATCTGAGAAGAGCGCCTTGAAGCTCCTTCCCTCGATAGCCGGAGAGTACCGACCTCCGGGCGATAGCTACGACGAAATGGTGACTCCCCAGGGCGAGGTGCGGCCCGCCTGGGAGGAGTTTCTGGAGACTTTTCAGTCGCTGGGGGGCAAGACCCTAAAATCGCGCTGGAACTCGGTGCGGCGGTTGTTGCGCGAGAACGGCGTGACCTTTAACGTTCACGGCTCCAAGGACGGTCTGGACCGCATGTGGGAGTTGGACCCACTGCCGGTGATCCTGACCCGTCCGGAATGGGAAACGATCGAGCAAGGACTGATCCAGAGAGCCCACCTGATGGAAGCGATCCTGGAAGACGTCTACGGCGAGCAGCGCTGCTTGAAGGAAGGCTGGATCCCCCCGGCCCTGGTGCACGGACACCCGGGGTTTCTGCGGCCCTGTCACGGGCTCTCCATTCGAAAGAATCGGCGCTTGTTGCTCTACAGCGTGGACCTCGGTCGCACCGCGGAGGGCCGGATGGTGGCCCTGCGAGATCGCTCCGAGGCCCCCATCGGATGGGGCTACGCCCTGGAGAACCGGCTGGCCCTGACCCGCATGATCCCGGAGTTTTTTCAGGGGAACAAGGTCCGCAAGGTGGCACCGTTTTTTCGTGATCTGCACCAGTCGTTGCACGACGTGCCCTCGGCCACTCCCAGGGTGGTCCTGCTCTCTCCCGGCTCTCACAGCCCCAGCTTTTTCGAGCAGGCCTATCTGGCCCAGTTTCTCGGTTTTGAGCTGGTCACCGGAGACGACCTGACGGTGCGGGACAACCGCGTCTACCTCAAGCTTTTGGAAGGCCTGCAGCCGGTCGATGTGATCCTCAAGCGGATGACCGATCCCTACTGCGATCCCCTGGAACTGCGCTCGGACACGGTGATCGGGGTGCCCGGGTTGCTCCAGGCCATCCGGGTGGGCAACGTGACGGTGGCCAACAGCCTGGGAGCGGCCTGGATCGAAACCCCGGCTCTGCACGCCTTTTTGCCCCGACTCTTCACCCACTTTTTGGGCCAGGACCCGTTGCTGCCGTGCGTGAAAACCTGGTGGTGCGGGGAGAAGGATTCGCTGAACTACGTGCTGGCCAATCTAGAGCACACGGTGATCAAGTTCGCCTTTCCGGAGCGGCCCCAACCGGCGCTCTTTCCGGAGTCCATGACCCGGGCCAAGAAGGAAGACCTGCGGGCCAGGATCCTTCATGACCCGGAGCAGTTCGTGGCCCAGGAGCGGATCGATCTTTCCACCACTCCCTGCCTGCAGGATAACGCCCTGGTGCCCCGGCGCCTGGTGCTTCGTACATTTTTGACTCGAGCCGGACAGGATTTCTCCGTCATGCCCGGGGCGCTCTCGGTGGTGAGTCAGAAACCGGGCTCGATCGTGGCCAGTCTGGAGCAGGGTGCCCAGAGCAAAGACTCCTGGATCGTGGACCCACTGGGGGAGGACGACGCTCCCGGCACCATCATGAAGATGGGTCGCAAGGAGATCCGCCTGAGCCGGGGCGGCGGCGATATCTCCAGCCGGGCGGCCGACGATCTTTACTGGTTGGGGCGCAATATGGAGCGGGCCGAGGGGCTCTGCCGTCTCTTGCGTTACTGCGTGCTCCGCTTGAACGAGGAACCCCGCGTACCGGCCAACTCCGAGGTCCCTCGATTGTTGAGCTTCGTGAACCCCCGCTGGAGACCGGAGTCAGGGGACCGCGAGGAGTACGCCGTTCGGATTTCCACACTCTTGAGTGCTCAAGGCAGACAGGAGGGGTTACGACCGGTCATGGACAGTGTGCATCGCCTGTTGGGCCAGGTCCGGGACCGGATCTCCGCCGAGTCGTGGAGGCTTTCGAATTATCTCTATCGGCTGGGGGTACAAAGCCCGACCACGCTGGCCGATAGCCAGACCCTGCTGGACGATCTCTTGATGGCGTTTTCTGCGTTCAGCGGTATGGTGACCGAGAATATGACTCGCAACCATACCTGGCGATTCTTAGACATGGGCAGGCGGCTGGAGCGGGCCATTCACACCGTGGGGTTGGTGCGCCGCACCCTGGTGCCTCGGCGCACCAACGAAGAGTTGCTGCTGGAGGCGGTGTTGGAGGTGGCCGACGTGCTGAGGACTTACCGCTGGCGCTACCCGGCCGGGTTGCAGGCGGCGCCCTTCCTGGACCTCTTGCTGGCGGACGAAGATAATCCGCGTTCGGTGGGTTATCAGTTGGAGAGCCTGAACATCCACCTGCAGAAGCTGCCGGGGCACACCGAAAACGCTCCCCGCAACCAGGAGGAGACCCTGCTGTTGCGCTGTCGGGCTGCCATCAAGCTGGCTGATATTCACGCCCTGGCGGGGCTGGAGATCAGAAAAAGTCGGAGTGCCTTGAAGGGCCTGCTGCGGGACCTGGGCCGGGATCTGCCGGCCTTGTCCGACGCCCTGGTGCAGAAGTACCTCACCCATCTGACCCCCAAATCGCAAGGCTCCAGTTTCGGACCGGACGTGCTGTCGTGAAGTATTTCGTGACTCATCAAACCCGCTACCTCTATTCGGAGAAGGTCTCCATCAGCTACAACCGGGTGCACTCCAGGCCGCGCCTGCTGGCTGCCCAGAGCAGTGAAAACTGTAAACTCCTGATCCAGCCGGAGCCAGCCTCCATCGATAGCGAACGAGATTTCTTCGGCAACCCCATCGCCTTCTTCACGGTGCAAAAGCCGCACCGGGAGCTGGAGGTCACGGTTTCCTTCGACGCCGAGGTGAAACCGCGAGAGACTCCGGGGCCGGGTGAAGAGTGGGAAAGGGTGGTTTCGCGGCTCCAAGACCCCCGGCAGAAGGAGGCCATGGAGGCTTCTCAGTTTCGC
>Ga0265293_10001743_pt1 | contig 46245 bp, 31 predicted proteins | sample Munlanlewell138R_FD_192505 | JGI IMG/M metagenome (GOLD analysis project Ga0265293, IMG submission 192505) | Leachate microbial communities from a municipal landfill in Southern Ontario, Canada - Leachate well 138R | ecosystem: Engineered > Solid waste > Landfill > Unclassified | place: Canada... | reverse complement strand
CAATGAAGATCACGAAAATCCTGACCGACAACGGCAGCCAGTTCACCGACCGCTTCACCTCCAGGGGCAAGCAGCCATCGGGCCACCATGCCTTCGATCGCGAGTGTGCCGCGCTGGAGATCGAGCACCGCCTGATCAAGCCGCGCCATCCGCACACCAATGGCATGGTGGAACGCTTCAACGGTCGCATCAGCGACATCCTGGCCACCACCCGCTTCCGCTCTGGCGAGGACCTCAAGGCCACGATCACGCGCTACGTGAAGCTCTACAACGAGCATCTGCCACAGCGCGCGCTACGCCAGAGAACTCCGTTGCAGGCCATGCGAGACTGGCACAAGAGTCATCCCGATTTGTTCAACAAGAGGCCGAAGAATCAGACGGGACTTGACAATTAGCGTCGAACCTCAGCCAACGAAATTGGTTTCGGTGCGCAGGCGCTGCTCTGCACAAGGCTTGCAGAGCATCATGGCATGAACGAGCCGCGGCAGCATGGAGGGCAGGTGAAAACGACGGTTGAATCGCCACGCGGCCTCCGCCAGGTAGCGCCGCGCGTACTTCGCCTGGCGAACTGCGTGATAGCAGCCGCTGATGGCACGCTTGACGTTGCCGAGCACGACGCCGCCCAGCGTGCACCCTTCACTTCCGTGGCGGCGCGACCGCCCTCGGTTTCGAGCACGGTGTGCGCATGATCGAGGTCGGCGAAGCGGCCGAAACAGGCCAGGCCATCGCTGAAGGCTTCCGCGTCAGCGGCAAGGCGCCGGCCCGCCCAATCCAGCATCGCCATGTTGCTGAAGTTCCTGACCGGTTCGATGACCGCGTAGGTGGGGTGCTCCAGTGTTTCGTCGGTGCTCACGGCGATCACGAACGGCTGCTTGTTCTCCGAACCGCGGCCTCGCTTGCCGCCGCTGCGCTCGCCGCCGAGGTAGGCGTCGTCGACCTGCACGAAGCCCGCAAGCTGGCGTCCTTCCTCACGTTCCGTCATCGCTTCCATGATCTTCTGCTTCATCCGCCACGCGGTGCGGTAGCACACGCCAAGGTGGCGCTTGAGCTCCAGCGCCGACATGTTCGTCTTGCTCGCGGTGAGCAGATGCATCGCCAGGAACCACGTCGTCAACGGCACCTTCGAGGCTTCGAACAGCGTGCCGCTGGTGAGCGTGGTCTGATGCCGACACGCCCGGCACTGGTAGTAGACGCGCCCTTCGCGCCGGAAGCGCGAGCGCGCTCGGCCCTCGCAGCAGGGACAACGAAAGCCCCGCGGCCAGCGTGCCTTGTAGAGCGACCGGTAGCACTTCGCTTCGGTGCCGTAGCGCGCAAGAAACTTCGCCATCGACAGGCCCGGCTGGAACTGCACCCGATTCATCGCCATGATCGACCTCCGCGTCGGAACATGGCGCTCACCTTGCGCTCAGCCCGTCTCAAATCCTGCGACAGCTGGCTGAGGTTCGACGCTAATCAGGACGAAGGATGGTTCGTGTACAGCCCAGAATCGATGTTGGCAATCAGCGAGTAGCCGCCCGCGAGCTGCCAAGCCGCATCGATATTGAGGTCGTTTCGACCGTATTGACCACTGCTCTGCGGTTCGTCGACAACGCTGAAGTTTGTTAGGCTCGCGGACGAGAATTCCATTGGAAGCGGCTCGCTCGCGACCGCGATGTAAGGATCGGCAAGCAGTACGGACCTCACTTGGGCAAGATCCGCTCCAACCGGATAAGTCACCAACAGGTAGCGTTCCAGCTTGGCGCGCGCGCTGCTCGGGTTCGCTTCAAGCCTGCGAAGGAAATCGCCTTCCGCGCGGATGGGCAGCAGGTATTGCACAGCAAGCGGGCTCGTCGCAGCCAGTGCGGACAGCGGCGACGTGCCTGTCGGTCGCGCGTAGTAGTCCACCAGCTGCTTGGCGGTTGGCGCACCCGGCGCCGTAGTAAGGAGAACCTCGAGCGTTGGATTCTGCGGCGGGTCAGCGACTTGTGCTCGCGCGCTCAACGGCAGCGTGAGCGCTACGATGAGAAACAAGCTTGCTTGGCGCTTGCGCCAGGCAAGCAGTCCGACCAAGGCGGCAATGAGCGTCGCCAAACCGAACCGACTCAACGTTGGCACTGCAGCCGGGGGCGATGACGTTGCGGCTACCGTGAAAGGAAGGACACCCAGCGTTTCGGTCCTGCCACCACCAAGATCACCGAAGTCATCTCGATCTACTTGAAGCGTATACGAGCCCGGGGGAAAGGCGCCAAAGGCATATGTTTCGGTAAGTATCGGGACATTGCAGAGGATCGGATCGGCATCGGTGCTACTCCAGAAAACAATGCGAATGGCGTTGCCGTTCCGGGTAAGCTTTGGGTAGCCAGCGCTGGGCAACTCTCCGATTGCATCGCAGATGCCAAATCGAATATTGACCGATACCACCTCCCCCGCGATGGGATGTTCAGGCGTGAGAAACGGCGGGTCAATGAATGCTTGCACGGGCTGTGCAGATCCGACGGACATCACAAGCATCAGCTTGAGCGCAAAGTGGACGATCTTCGTGCATCTCTTCGTGCACGCCGCTGCGTCCTGAACGCTGTGATGCCGATACGCGGTTGACCGCAAACATCGCTGCGGCTGCGCGATGGCAGCGACGCCATTGCTGACCCAGAACGGCAACGCCGCAACACGACTCGAAAAGACGGGCCCCATGCTCATGACATTTCTCCCCCGGACGCTTGATGGTGGCACACGCGCGCAAGTTTCGCCAAAGCTTCCACCGAACTTGGCGCTTGCGCTGCTCGGTCTGGCCCGACTGCGGGCCGTGCTACGCAACACACCTCGAGCGCTGCTACTTACGCGCCCCGAGTCCGCCGTCGGAAAACCGAGACGACATGGCTGCTATCGGCTTGATGAGACGAGTCATTGGCGGTGGGCGGAAACCTCAGGGACGGAGGCAATTAAGCCGGAGGCAATTAAACCGGCACTGATCGCCTCGTGCAGGCGTGCGCGGTCTCGCGCGGCCGGGTTGCGGGTGCCGCGTCGGGGATTAATTGCCTCCGTCCCCTTTATTTTGCCTCCGTCCCCTTTATTTTGCCAGGCGCCCGCCCCATACGGGACGGCGAGCCTTCAACCTTCCCACCTGCACAGCCCGATGACCTCCAGCCCTGCCACCAAAGCTCCCCTCGTCGTTCGTACCGCGACCCGCGCCGACATTCCCGGCATCGTTGCCTTGACCCGACGGATCTACGGCGACGAGTACTGCTACCTGCCGGAGATGATCGGGGGCCAACTGGCGCAGTTCCCGGAGGGGCAGTTCGTCGCCGTGTATGAAGGTACCGTGGTCGGGCATTGCGCCACGTTCCGCATCGCCGAGGAGTTGGCATTGCGACGCCACAGCTGGCGCGAGATCACCGGCGGTGGCTATGCGTCCCGCCACGATCCGCAAGGCGACTGGCTGTACGGCATGGAGGTGAGTGTCGACGCAGAACGGCGTGGCTTGCGTATCGGCCGGCGCCTCTACAACCTCCGCAAGCGTCTGTGCCAGCAGCTTGGGCTGCGCGGCATCGTGTTCGGTGGGCGGCTGCCCGGGCTTGCCAGGCGCATGAAGCAGTTCGGCAGCGCCGAAGCCTACATCGAGGCGGTGCGCGAGGATCGCGTGCGCGATCTGGCACTGAGCTTCCAGTTGCGCAATGGCTTCGAGGTGCTCGGCGTGTTGCCCAACTACCTGCCTTCGGATCGGGAGTCGCTCGGCTTCGCCGCGCACCTGGTCTGGCGCAATCCGCGCAAGTCCGACCACCCGGTCATCCGCCAGGCGCAGCGCAGCGGCGACCTGCCGGACTGCGTGCGCGTCGCCACGGTGCAGTACCAGCAGCGGCGCATCCGTGAATTCGGGGAGTTCGCGACGCAGGTCGAGTACTTCGTGGATATCGCCGCCGATTACCGCAGCGACTTCGTGGTGTTTCCCGAACTGATCACCCTGCAGCTCCTGTCCATCGCCAACGCGAAGCTCGAGCCCGCGGCGTCCATGCGCACCCTGACCCAGTACACCCAGGACGTGCGCGAGCTGATCCAGCGACTGGCGGTGAAATACAACATCAACATCATCGGCGGCTCGCATCCCACGCAGATGGAGGATGGCGACATCCACAACGTCTGCTTCGTCGGCTTGCGCGACGGCACCATCCACGAGCGGGAAAAGCTGCACCCCACGCCGAACGAGCGCCACTGGTGGAAGATTTCCGGGGGCGACAGCGCCGAGGCCATTGCGACCGACTGCGGCCCGATCGGCGTGATGATCTGCTACGACTCCGAATTCCCCGAGATGGCCCGGCACCTGGTGGATCAGGGCGCCATGATCCTTTTCGTGCCCTATTGCACCGACGTGCGACAGGGCCACCTGCGCGTGCGGTATTCCTGCCAGGCGCGCGCGATCGAGAACCAGGTGTACGTGGTCACGTCGGGCAACGTCGGCAACCTGCCGGGCGTCAACAACTTCGACATCCAGTACGCGCAGAGCTGCATCATCACGCCCTGCGATTTCCCCTTCGCACCCGAGGGCATCGCCGCCGACACCACGCCGAACGCCGAGCAGGTGGCCTTCGCCGATCTGCGCCTGGACGACCTGGTGGAAGCGCGCGCCTCCGGCACCGTGCAGAACCTGCGCGACCGCCGCCACGACCTGTACACCACCATCTGGAAGCGCGGCAGCAGCACCCCAAAAGGGGACGGAGGCAATTAAACGCGGTGGGGCGTCACGCAGGGCCTTCGCCCCAGGCTGCCTTCCCCTGGGCTGGCCGCCGGGGAAGTTAATTCCCTCCGTCCCCTTTTAGGGGGTGACGATGTTGAACAGCGGGTCGAAGACGTCCTGCAGCAGTATGACCATCACCAGCAGCACAGGCTTGCCGTCCATTTCTATCAGCCCCTGGCGCATGGCTTCCAGGAAGCCGATCTCGCCGGAGAGGATGTCATCGAGCACGGAGCGGGTGAGATAGAGCGTGAGCTTGGCCTCTGGATCGGGTTCGCCGACGCGATGGGTGAGCGCGCCGTTGCGCAAGGTCATCACGTGGGTCTGCTCGAGGTCGACAAAGGTCCAGTTGATGTTGAATTCGGGCAGCAACTGGGCGGCGAAGGGCCCGTTGAGGCGGATGCCCATGTAGTCGAAGAACATGTCGATGGTCATCGCCGTCAGGGTGTCCGGGGACGCCGACGTGCCGCCGCCCGTGTCGGGGATGCCGTTGCGCAGTTCGAAGGCGCCCATCAGCATGGCGTTGCGCCAGGTACCGCTTTCCGCCTGGTAGCCCATCTGCTCGAGGGCATCGGCGAGCAATTCCCTGGCGTCGGTGTTGTCGGGATCGTCGAACACCACGTGCTTCATGACCTCCGCCACCCAGCGGTACTCGCCGTTGGCAAACGATTCCCTTGCCTTGGCAAGTACCGCTGCGGCGCCGCCCATGAACTTGACGTAGTGGCGCGCGACCGCCTGCGGGGGCAGAGGATCGAGATTGGCCGGGTTGCCGTCGTAGAAACCCATGTAGCGCTGATAGACGGCGCGTACGTTGTGGCTCAGGGTGCCGTAGTAGCCGCGCGCGTACCACTTCTGCGCCAGTCCGGGCGGCAGCGATTTGAGCGTGTCGGCGATTTCCAGCGGCGTCAGGCCCTGGTTCAACAGGCGCAGCGTCTGGTCGTGGATGTACTGGTACATGTCGCGCTGGTCGGCGAGGTAGGCGCGGATGTCCTCGCGCCCCCAGGTGGGCCAGTGATGCTGGGCGAACAGCACCGTGCTGCGGTCGCCGTAGGCCACCAGCGCCTGATCCAGGTAGCGCGCCCACTGCCGGCTGTCGCGCACCTGTGCGCCGCGGATGGTGAGGATGTTGTGCATCGTCTGCGAGGCGTTTTCGGCCATGCACAGCGCCTTGGAGTCCGGGAAATACATGTTCATTTCCGCCGGTGCCTCCGTGCCGGGCGTCAGCTGGAACTCGATCCGCACCCCGTCGATCACCCGCTCTTCGGTGGCTTGTCCCGTCTCGCCGATGCTGTCGGTTGGGGCGATCAATGACACCGCGCCCATCGAGGTGGTCTTGCCCAGGCCGGTGCCGACCTGCCCATCGGCACTCTTGGGCAGCAGTGCGCCGTACATGTAGAGCGCGCGCCGGCTCATGGCGTTGCCGGCGTACACGTTTTCCGACACTGCGTGCTCGAGGAAGCCCGCGGGCGCGTAGATGCGAGTTTTCCCGGACGCGACCTCGGCCACCGACGTCACCCCCTTCACCCCGCCGAAGTGATCCACGTGCGAGTGCGAATAGATGACCGCCACCACCGGCTTGTGGTTGATGTGTTCGTGGTAGAGCGCCAGTCCCGCGGCCGCGGTTTCCACGCTCACCAGCGGATCGATCACGATGAGCCCGGTTTCGCCCTCCACGATGGTCATGTTGGCAAGGTCGAAGCCGCGGATCTGATGGATGCGGTCGGTGACCTTGAACAGCCCCGTGATGTTGTTCAGGCGTTCCTGTCGCCAGAGGCTCGGGTTGACGGTCGCAGGCGCGAACTCGCTGCCCATGAACGCCTCGTAGGTGGCCATGTCCCAGATCACCGCACCGGTCGCATCCTTGATCTGCCCATCCGGCAGCGGCGCGATCCGGCCGCGCTTCGCGCGCGCGAAATCCTCGCGGTCGTGAAACGGCAATTGCCCCAGCACGGCGGCGTTGGCCATGCGGGTCGCCGGTTCCGCGGGCTTTGCCCCCGGCGTGCCGGCGGCGCCCGCCAGGCTGCTCCCCAGCACCACGGTCGCCAAGACGATCGGCAACAGGCTCTTCATCATCCGTACTCCCCTGTCATGAACGTGTGCGTCGCGCTGCCAGGGCAGACCAAGCGCACTCGCGGACCGACGCCCGCTACCGTTCGTTGCTGGCTGGCATCCCGCCGACCGAGTGCCCCCTGGGGCGGCGAAGATGCGATGGACCCGCACATCGTAGCGGTTTTGGCGCAAGCCTTGCGCACGCGATCCGCCGATCAGGGCAACACGTGCAGTGCTGGAACGCCCCGCCCGGACTCCTGGGCTGCTGGCGCGACCCGGGACAGGCGAACAGGATCGCCGCGGCGCAGTCGACGAACGCTGCGATCCAGACGCCACCCGCGGTCAGCGCAGCCCTCCAGGGAGCCTTCGGCGCGCGTGGGTGCCCGCTTGCCAGTCCGTGGGGCTGCCATAATTGCCTCCGTCCCCTTTTAGCCCTTGCCCAGGCTTCACCTATAAGTTAAGCTAATGCGCCTCAAGGTACTCAAGTCCGGTTGCTGGACGGTCGTGGCGCCCGTGGACGGCCGTGGGCATTGTGCCTTCGAGAGGCAGCTCGTGGACATGCTGTCCGATCCCAAGCTCAAAGCCTATGTCGTTGGATTCGCTGCGCTCTGGGAGCGGATTCCCGTCACAGGGCCACGCCAGTTGTCCACCGCGCTTTATCACTGCGTGGATGAAACCCATGCCATCTATGAGTTCATCAAGGGGCCTTTGCGGCTGCTCTGCTTTGAGGCGGAAGGGAAGCTGGTCGTCTGTTCGCATGTGCTGCGCAAGCGTTCCCAGAAGATCCGCGCGCGAGACAAGGCGTCGGCCATTGCCTTGCGCGCGCAGTTCCTGAGCGCGTTGGCTGCCGGTCGTGTTGAAATCATCGGAGATGAGGAAGGATAGGGTGATGGGCAAGACATCGTTCCAGGCACTAATGCGGCAAGCCGGGATGTCATCGGCACTTGCCGTGGAAGGCGCCAAGCTCGACTTCGCGCTGGAGTTGGCGAAATTGCTTGATCGCGCCGGGATGTCGCGTTCGGACCTGGCGGCAAGTATGGGTGTCAGCCTGCCGATGGTGACGAAGATTCTGCGTGGTGACGCGAACCTGACGATCGAGACCATGGTCAAGGCGACCCGGGCCGCGCAGGGCAGGCTGCACATCAACCTTGCTCCGGAAGCATCCCAATGCCGCTGGTTCGAAGTCGTATCAAGCGAACGGCAACGCACGCAGTGTCTGCCGGCCGTTCAGCCTCGCGTGTCGCGTGGTGCGGTCCGGTCCTGGAATCTGGTGAGCGGCGATGAAACGCAGCCCGTTGCAGCTTGAGTGGCTGAGCTATCCGGCCGCGTCGTTCCGCGCGCTGCCTGTCGGGGAGGATCCGATCAAGCCGTTGATGATCAAGATCGCGGCCACGGTGACCTATCATCTTGATTCGCCGCATCAGGTCGAGCTGACCTTGAGCAGCCAGGACGACATCGACGGCGCCGCGTATTCGATCTCGGTGGAGGCGATAGCGGCGTTCAGGTTCGACCTGGATCAGGCGCGCGCGGTATACCACGACGCGCCAGCGAATGCGCTGCCGATGGTGCTTGCGGTAAATGTCACGCGAATCGTCTACTCTGCGGCGCGCGAGCTGCTCGCAACCCTCACGGCGCGCGCCCCCCACGGCAGCGTGTTGATCGACTCCATCCTGATCGGCCCGGAAGACGTGACCATCGGCTCGGTCGAGCCGCAGGACAAGATCCTGTCGACCGTGTTCGGCGCAGATGCACGTGCGCCAGCCAAGCGGTCAAACAAACCCCGCAAGACCGAGGGGCAGGCAGGCTGATCCATCGAGGTTCGGCGCTGCAGGTCGCGAGCGGCTGCGGTCCACGGGCTTGATCCGGTGCCGTCGATGCGTTCCTTGCAGAGCACGGCATTTCCAATGCCGCGCGGCCCCGTGCAAGTGCGCTGCTGCGCCGCCCTACGCGATCTTCCCACCAGTAATCGCTGTCCAACCACTTCGTTGGAAGGTGCTGTGTGCAGCGATTGCCGGCGCTCCGTGGGTGCCCACTTGCCAGTCCGTCGGCTGCCATAATTGCCTCCGTCCCCTTTTAGCCCCCTTAAGCGCGCATCCTGCGTGCGCTACCGCACAGACGCCATCGCTGAGGCAGCGCAGCATCGGGTCAGCGTCAATGTGAGGTTCCTGCAGGCATTGCACGTCGCCGCCGGATGTTCCCGCAGACGTTGACGGCCGTCGAAGCAGGCTTGAACGGAGCACCACCATGTCGCTTGGCCTGATTCTACTCATCATCCTCATTTTGCTGCTGATCGGCTCGACGCCGCGCTGGAACTACAGCCGAAGCTGGGGCTACGGACCCAGCGGTCTCCTCGGCATCGTGGTGATCGTGGTGCTGGTACTGCTGTTCATGGGTCGGTTGTAGGCGCACGCGCGACGGCGCGCAGCTTGCGCGCCGTGGCCGTGGCCAGCGGGCAGTCGTAGTTCTCTCCGGCTTGGCGTGGCCGTCGAAGCAGCGCGCTGAAGCGCGGCGTGTTCGGCGTACGTCACGAACCGGGGTGGACCTTGAACCTGAAACCTCGGCCAACCGCACAATCTCGCTGAATGTCGGACAGTGCACGCCGAAGTGATTGGCGACGCATGCTGTGCTGTAACCGTCGGTGCGATATGCGCCAACGGCATCCTGGTTGCGCTTCTCTTGCTGGCTCCGACGCCGACTGACCGACGGCTGCGCAACCTGAGGCGGCATTGCGCGTTATGATCCCGCTTCACCCCGGGGAGCCCAGCATTTTGAGTCTCAGCGTCGTCCTGCCTGCAAAGAACGAATCCGCCGCGCTGGCCGACCTGCTGCCGCGCCTCAAGGCCGCCCAGCCGGCGGCCGAGGTCATCGTCGTGGATGATGGCTCGACCGACGACACGGCGACGCTCTGCCAAAGCCATGGCGTCACGGTGCTGCGCAACCCGTACTCCATGGGCAACGGCGCTGCCATCAAGCGCGGTGCGCGCGCGGCGACGGGCGAGGTCATCGTCTTCATGGATGCCGACGGCCAGCACGATCCATCGCTGATCCAGCAACTGCTCGATCGCCTCGGCGAAGGCTTCGACATGGTTGTCGGGGCGCGCGATGCCAGCGGGCAGGCCAATTTCCACCGTGGCGCGGCCAACACGCTCTACAACTGGCTGGCCAGCCGCATGACGGGACACGCGGTGCTCGACCTGACCTCCGGCTTTCGCGCGGTCCGCGCGGAGCGGTTCCGCGAGTTCCTGCATCTCCTGCCCAACGGCTTTTCCTATCCGACCACCAGCACGATGGCGTTCTTTCGCAGTGCGTACCCAGTCGACTACGTACCGATCCCGGTACAGCAGCGCGTTGGAACCACCAGCCATATCCGGCCGCTCAAGGATGGCATCCGTTTCCTCCTGATCATTTTCAAGATCGCCACGCTGTACTCGCCTCTGAAGCTGTTCGTCCCCGCGAGCGTGCTGTTCTTCCTGCTTGGCTGTGGGAACTATGCGTACACGCTGTACGAATATCACCGGCTGACCAACATGAGCACGCTGCTCTGGAGCGCGTCGGTCATCATCTTCCTGATCGGATTGATCTCCGAGCAGATAACAGCGCTCACGTATAGGAGGGATATCTGATGGCTTTCAAGTATTGTGTCTGTATCGTTGCGTGACCCTCGTCATAGCATATATGATCACCGTAATACCCGCTCGCCGCAACGTGCTGCTGATAACTCGCAATCTTCCGCCACTTGTGGGGGGAATGGAGCGCTTTAATCAGCATGTTGTCACGCAGCTCTCTCGACAGTACGATATTTCCGTATGTGGACCTGCAGGGTGCGATGCATTTCTCCCTGACAATGCAGTCGTTGCTTCCGTCCGGCTGGGAAGCGTTCCTGGATTCCTGATCCGCGCGTTGTGGACGAGCCTTCGCTTAGTACGGCGGCAGCGTCCAGATGTCGTTATCGCAGGGAGTGGCCTCATGGCGCCGGTCGCCTGGATTGTGGCCAGGTGGACAGGTGTGCGTGCGTTGGTGTTCCTCTATGGACTTGACCTTGCCGTGCCGAATTTCTGGTACCAGCGATTTTGGCTGCCGGCGATCCGCGCCTGCGATGGATACTTGCCGATCAGCCGCTTTACGCACGCGCTCGCGATCGACAAAGGACTGGCCGCAGATGTCATGGAAATCGTCCACCCAGGCGTCGATTCCCGAACGGACAATGATTCGGCTCCCGGTAATTTTCGGGAAAACTATAGGCTCGGAGACAGACCGATCCTGCTTTCGGTTGGTCGCCTTACCCGGCGGAAGGGACTTGTCGAGTTCGTCCGTCATTGCCTTCCGCTCATCGTTGCGAAGCAGCCCGACATCGTGCTGGTCGTTGCCGGAGGTGAGCCCCGCGATGCACTGCATGCCAGCGCCGGCAACGTTTCGGAGGATGTGCGGAAGCTGGCTGCCGAGCTCGGGATGGAAGGGAACATCCTGTTGCTTGGCAAGGTGTCGGACGACGTGGTCTGGGCAGCATTCCGGGCCAGCCAGGTGCATGTCTTCCCCGTGCAGCAGGTCCGCGGCGACATCGAAGGGTTCGGTATCGTCGCACTGGAGGCGGCGAGCGCCGGCGTGCCCACGGTTGCTTTCGCGGTCGGGGGTGTTCCGGACGCAGTCGGCGAGGGCGTTTCGGGACTTCTGATCGAACCTGGCAACTACAGAGAAATGGCGGTGGCGGTGCTGCGGACACTCGCTATCCATGACCCCGATGGCCACCTTCGAGCCGGGTGTATTCGCTTCGCACGTCAGTTTTCATGGGACAATATCGGCGTGCGCCTGAATCTTGCCGTTTCGAGGCTTGCAGGCTGGACGCAAGAGTCGGGCGGCGAGTGTTCTTCCTAAATCCTCGACTAGCGAGGGCAGCGGATCCCTCATTGGACGATCAGCCAGCCATTCATCGAAAGCCCCACGCGATTCTGGATCTTCCCTCGCGCCATGCGAAGGCATTGAAGATCGAACGTGTGCTGGGACTCGATCGTATTGCGCGCCCGATTACGCTTCTGGAGGTAGGCACGGGATCAGGCGGCATCGCCAGGCACTTTGGCTCACATCCTCACCTGATCGTAGATGTTTGCGCCGTAGATGTTGCAGACAACCGTGTGGCCCGTGACGGTTACCGGTTCCAGAAGGTGGATGGGACTCACCTTCCCTACGATGATGCGATGTTCGACGTAGTTGTCACCAACCACGTCATCGAGCACGTGGGTGAGGCGCGATCGCAGGAGCATCATCTTTCGGAAGTGCGGCGTGTGCTGAAACCCGATGGGGTCGCGTACTTGGCGGTTCCAAATCGCTGGCAACTTGTCGAGCCACATTACCGCCTCGCGTTTCTCAGTTGGCTTCCTAAGAGATGCCGGTCGCCTTATCTCCGCTTGTGGGGGAGGGGTCGGGAATATGATTGTGAACCGCTAAGTTGCGGACAGTTGGAGCGGATGCTCGCAGAAGCCGGATTCGACTTCAGGAACCGATGCGTCGACGCGCTCCATCTCACACTGGAACTCGAAGCAGACAAACACCACGCGGCCCGATTGCTCCGCCTTGTCCCGAGGGCATTGCTTGAGGCGATGCGCTTCTTGACGCCAACCCTCGTGTACGTACTGCGACCGCGATGACCGGAAATTTCTACTTGCATCGCCGTTGCCCGAGGCACAGCCGGTGGGTGAAGCAAAATTTCAAGTCGTGTACGCGGGCGCGGGAGGAGTGAGCGGGTGCGCGTCCGTGCAGTTCGCCTGATCAGCTCGGCGATCATGCTTCTTGGCGTGGGGGTCTGCGCCGTTTCCCTTGCACGTTTGCACGAACAGCAAACCATCGAATGGTCGCGGGCGCCCGGGGTGATCGCGATCGGATTGGCAGGGGTAGGGTGCGCGCTGGCTGCAATGTCCTTCGCCTGGAGCCGCTATCTGCGGGCGTTGTCGGGCCCGGGTCTCTCGTTCCCGCAATCCCTGCACCAGGTCGCGATGATGCTGGTTGGCAAGTACGTTCCGATCATGATCGGTGGCGTGCTCGCACGCGTGTCGGACAACGCCGGTCGCGTCGGTCCTGGCGTTGTAGTTCTTGCGACGCTCGCCGAGCAGCTGGGAGCCGTCCTCGCCGCGCTCGCAATAGGAGCGATCGCGTATGCGCTGGCGCTGATTCCGTCCATCCTGCCCCTGCTGGTTGCCACCCAGCTGCTTGGGTACCGCATGATCCCGATCATCGTGCAGCGGCTGATGGAATGGCTGTCATTGCTCCTGCGAAAGCGCTTCCGGAGCATTCCGGCGTCGTTGCCCGTCTTGAGGCCAAGCGACCTTCGCGCGGCAATCGCCCTGCAGTTCGTGCAATGGCTCGGGCTTGGCGTGTTTGTCGCGGCGACCGCGGTACTGGTGATGCCCGGGGTTTCTTCCGTGACCCTGCTCGTAATCTGCGGCGCCTATGCGACGGCGGTGGTGGTGGGCATCGCGGTGGTCGTTCTTCCGGGTGGCCTTGGGGTACGCGAGGCCGCATTCGTTGGACTCAGTGCATCCGCGCTTGCTCCCCAGGACGCGTTGCAGCTTGCTCTTGCGCTGCGGATTGCCATGTCCGGCTTCGACGTGTTCGCCTTCCTGGTGAACCTTTCCATCCGCGTCATCTGCGCGAAACGACGCTTGCCGCGCCAATGACGTCGCGCCAGGCTGGAAGCGGGAATCGGCTGGGATTCCGGGCATTCGAACCCGCCCACCCATGCGAGGCTAGAGCGCGGGCAGCTTGCTGCGCACTTCGGCGATGGACGCATCCTGGCGGGCCGTGGTCCGCATTCCTTCCAGGGCAGCCAGCTGCTGGCGCACCTGGTCGAACCGTCCCAGTACGAAGTCCATCCGCGCGAGCGTGATGCGGTAGTCCGCGTCGCCTGGCCTGGCCGCTACTGCGGCAGCGGCCAGGCGACGCGCCTCCTGACGATCACCGCTGACACTCCAGGCGTAGTCGGCGGCGATGGTGAGGAGGCGCGGATCGCGCCGGTTGTGGTCAAGTGCGCCATCCAGCGCGGCCTGCATGCGCGCCGCTGGCAGCACGCAGTCACCGTTGCTGGCGCAGCGGGTCAGGGCACCCAGAGCACTCACATTTTCCGCCCCGGGGGCGCGGTGGCGCAGCTTGACGATCAGGGCCTCCCACCAGCGCTCATCCACAGGGCGGTGCATGAGGCTGTTCATCAGGATCAGCATCTGCTCGGGCAAAATCGAGGAACCGGGCATCGAGGACGCGCGCAGCAACGGCGCATAAGCATGCTTGGTGAAGGGCGAATTGGGGTCGTAGCCGCCTTTCGTGACCAGTTCACGTCCGAGGCCGAACTGCGCGCGCGGCGAATCGGGCGCTCGTGCGGCGAGGTCGACGGCCAGCCGAAGCGGATCGCCCCATGCGTAGGCGGTGATCAGCGTCGATGCGGCCCACCACGCCAGCAGCAGTGCCAGCGTGGCATGGCGGGCGAGCGCGAACGGGTAACGCGCCGTGCTCAAGATCGGCACCACGGCCAGCAGCACCCCAAAGCTCGCGAAATAGTTGCGGTGCTCATAGATGAGCTCCAGCGGCAGGATCGTGCCCGTCAGCACATGGGCAGTGAGATACAGCGCGATTCCGAGGCTGACCAATGGGTAGCGCCGGCGCAGTGCGCATGCAGCGGCGACCAAGCCGATGAGGGCAGCGAGCGAAGCCAGCGTCGTCCAGGGGGTCAACAGCCCGGTCGAGGTGCGGAAATGGTCATGGTAGAAGGACAGCCATTGCGGTAAGGGAAGCAGGATCCAGCCGATGTAGTCGATGATGATCCGCGCCTCGCTCAGGAGACGTGTCCACATCGTGAAGTCCCGTGCGCTCCAGGCCGCGGCCGTAGCGATGCGGGGCAGGATCCAGGCAAGCCCGGCTGTTGCCGGCAGCGCCAGCAGCACGACGAACAGCGTCACGACGGAGCGGTCCGGACCGGAACGTGCCCGATTCGACCGGAAGCGGAAAACGATGCACTCGACGAGAAATGCATAAAGCGGCAGCAGGACGGCCGATTCCTTCACCAGCGCGCCGACAGCGGTCGGCACGACGAGGCTCGCCGCGCCCCATGCAAGCGCGCTGCCGGATCGGGCGAGCAGTTGCTTGCGACGCGCCTGTACATAGCCGGCAAGCCCCGCGACGACGAACACGTTGGCAAGGCTCTCCATGCGCTGGACCACCAGTAGCACGGCGGTGAGGTTGATCGGCAGGAGCAGCCACCCGCCGGCTATCAGCGCGGCGGTGATCCCGGCGCGCGGAATCGGTCGCCCCTGCTCGTCAAGTGCCGCGAACAGGACGCGCGCGAAGACGAACAGCAAGACGCCGTTGCAGAGGTGGATGACGAGGTTGGCGAGCTTCCAGCCGAACGGGTCAAGCCCGCTCATCGCATGGCTGGCCACGAAGCTCAACGACGCCAGCGGACGCTTGAGCGCGCTGGCCGGCGAGGAACGCGCCGCCTGGAGGAGTTCCCGGGCGCCGAGCCGTTCGGGCTGGACGTCCGCATTGTCGACGATGTTCGGATAATCGTCGAAGAACCAGCCGCCCCCGAGCCCCGGCCAATAGACCAGGCAGGTCAAGACGAGCGCGGCGGCCATCAACAAGGTGGCGCGGGAGCGCAGCGCGCGGATGTTCACCGGCAGGCGGCGCGGGAGCGCTTGATGCCGCGTCGGCGCAGCCGAAACGTCTTCAACGGCACTCCGCCGGCAGGTATTTGCCCGGGAGCGTCCCTTCCGTATAGAGCATGGCGCGCGCTTCTGCGACCACGTGGCTGCTCGAGGCGCAGGCCCAGTCCATGCGACCATTGGCCTCCGCAGCGAGCGCGACAAACCCGCTGCTCGTCGACACCTGGGGGGTGAGCGTGAAGGTCTGGCCATCGAGGCCGGACGGCAGGCCGTTGGCGGCGTTTGCGGCGATCACCGCGGTGATCACGCCTGCGTCTGAGACTTCGATGTGCTTGACGTACTTGGTGCGCGTACTGGTGTTGGCGGGCTGGTACTGTTCGGCGACGACGGCGACACGGGCACTGCCGCCACTCATGTAGGCGCTGCCGATCTCGGCCTTCACGCCCATCGCGCCGCTGAAGCCCTCGATCAGCTTGGCACGCACCACATAGTCCTGATAGGCCGGAACGGCAATCGCAGCAAGGATGGCGATGATCGCGATCACGATCATCAGTTCGATCAGCGTGAAGCCCCGCGGTGCGTTCATGCGATTCCCCCTTTCCGGACCCACGGCGACGAAACGATCACGCTTCATGGATTTCCGTCCCGCGGATAAAAGGAAGCCCCGCGGGGCGGGGCTTCCGGATCACACCGCCACGGCTCCGAGAGCCAGCACGGCTTGGCTCAGCGGCACTCGGCCGGAGCGTACTTGGCGAGCAGGGTTCCTGCGGTCAGGGGAGTGAGCCCGCGATCATCCGCGGTCTTGTGCGTGGCGGAGCTGCAGCCCCAATCGATCGAGCCTGTTGCGGTGGCATCGAGCGCAACGGGCGAGCCCGTGGCCATCGCATACGGCGAGAAGGTGATGGTCTGGTCGTCGACGCCGCTCGGCAGGCCGTTTTCGTCAGTGGCCTGATAGACCGCGGTGATCATCCCCGTATCGCCGTCGATGTTGATTTCCTTGACGTACTTGGAGCTGGTCGATGTGTTGCCGGCCGCGTATTCTGTAGCGACCGCGGCAACGCCGGTCATGCCGCCGCTCTGGAAGCCCTCGACCACGGTCACCTTGGCGGCGCTGGCACCGACCAGGCCTTCCGAGACCTTCGAGCGGACGGTGTAGTCCTGGTAAGCCGGCAGCGCGATGGCGGCCAGGATGGCGATGATCGCGATGACGATCATCAGTTCGATCAGGGTAAAGCCTTGGGTCTTCTTCATGTTCATGGGTTGTATCCCCTTTTGGTGTAGTCATACCAGAGCCGCCGACCTTGCGAGGCGGGCCCGCTTCCGCGATCGCTGGTTTCCAGACAACCGACGGCTCGCGCTAAGACAGTAGCAGAATCCGTGCCAACCACTCCAGAGTGCTCGGCGTCACGCTTTCGGCGTCGTCTTGATTCGGTGGTGCGACACACGTCTCAGGAAGGACGCAAACTGGTGCGAGAATTGTCAGGAAGTGACAAGTAACGGCTGCCGACCAGCCCGTACACGCGTGTCGTCTGTCGCACGTCAGGCCCGATTCGGCGAGCGCGGCGCGCCAGCGGTAAAGGTTCCGTAGGTGCTGCTTCCCAGGCGCAGGCGCGAATCAGGTTCGAAGCGTGACGGAGGCTTGGATTGCTTGGTTCACGTGTTGTCAGCCCCCCCCCAGCTCGCGTGCTACCAAAGATCCATCGCGAGTACATCCAGGACGGCGCCATCGGCGGCATCCAGGACGATGGCGAAATCGCCGTGCGGCGCAAGCAGTGGCAGGACACGGATGGCGGCGGGCTGGACGCTGTGTTCTTTGAGCCAGGTAAGCAGAGCCGGCGCGTTTTCCGGATGGCTGCCATCGACGTCTTGCACGGTCCGGGCCTTCGCCAGCATCCCCGCTGCCACCTGCGCGTAGGGCACGTAGTATTTTGGAAACTTTTCGACGTCCTTGCCGGCGAGAGCGGAGAACAACAGGTCGGCCTGCTCCTTCCCGTTGGTAGGGAGTTTCGTCCCGACGATACGTGGCCCGCTCCACGGGAGCTTGCGGAATCCGGATTGGGCTTGGGCCAGATCCTCGGGATCCAGTTCATTTGCCGTCACCAGCACGAACCGGTCCACCGCCCCCACGATGTACACGGGCCGCGCTACGGCTACCACGTGCAGGCCATAGACCAGCGCACATGCCTGCAGGGTACCGATCACCGCCAGGTCAAACGCCATACCCTTCTTGCCGGCCTTGAAGACCACCAGGGTCAGCAGCGGGCCAAGGGTCAGGTCCACGCCCAGTAGCAGCATCACCAGTTCCGGCGCGCCGGTGGCTTGGGCATAGGGTGGCGGGTACCACAGGCCGAAGATCAGGAGCGCCGCCAGCACGCCAATGGCGGCACTGATGGAGGCGTGGATGGCAGCGGCTTTCCAGCGGGACATGGGCGGACGTGCAGTGGAGCCAGCGCGGAAATATACGACAGAGCGCCGGACTTGATGCCCCTTAGAGTAGCGGCGCCAACGGGCGCGTGTGTATGCAGCAGCGTGAGGCTGCCATGACCGCAGGCCTCCGTGGCGAAGGGCCGCAACCGCGAAGGCCGGTAGCGTAGAATCCGTGCCTTATGAGCACTCCAATCCTGCCCAGGGATCGGTCCGCAAGGGGTTGGCGGCCGGGTTTCCTGCTCGCGCTGGGTCTGCGATGTTCGTGCGGTGCATGCTGCATCATGGGTGTCGTGGCGACCGACACGCCTTCGATGCGCGTCGCGCGCCGCTGGCGTGGCCGCGAGCGATTGGACTTCGATGCGCGCCGTGCGTCGCAGGCGTAGCCGCGACCTGCGACCCTACTTGATGCGCTTGACGCGCAGGCTGCAGCCGCAGCCCTTGACGACCATCAGCCAGCTGCCGAAGGACATCGGCTTGATTTCGACCGCGGGGTTGTGGAACAGGCCCGCGTCGTGGCGGCTGCTGGTTTCCACCTGCTGCCACTCCTGGCCGTTGTCGAGGCGGAAGATGGTGTGGCCGAGCCAGCCGGTGAAGTCGCCCTGGATGTTCGCCTTGACCGTCGTGCGGGCGTCGGAATCCGGGTAGAACAGCGGCTTGCCGCCCCTGCCGGTGACCTGGGTTTCGCCGTGCGCGGCCAGCCAGGCATTGAGCTGGGCGAGCTCGGCCGGCGACAGCTTTTCCAGCCCGGCGGCCTGGAATTCCGACTGCGACATGCGCTCTTCGAGCGTGGGCGCGGATTGCGCACCGGCGGTGCCGGCGGCGATGAGGAGGGTCAGGGCAAGGCTGGATATCGTGCGCATAGGGCTGCTTGGGCGGGCACCGAAATGTGACGGGCGGCCGAAAATGGCTGATTTCATGCGGAAATGACTGGTGCGCGCGCACCTGTCAGCGGTTAGAATGACGCCGATCGAGTGTAGCATGCAGCATCCGGATTGACGTCGACGGTGAACCCGGCGGCAAGGTCGGCACGGCGGTTGCGTGCAATCACATTCGGACATTGCTCGACCAGAGAACCCAAGCCAATGCTGTCAGTGACTCCCCGGTCCATCCTCGCCGGAGCCCTCCTCTCCGTATTTTCCATCTCCGCTGCAACCGCCGCACCTTCGCTGACCGTCAACCAGGACAACATCGCCCTGCAGGCGCCCGTCGGCAAGCCGGCGCTGCGCTACCAGGCCGATGGCCCAAGCAGCGCCCGCCTGACGGCCTATACCGATGGCTACCTGCTGTGCGCGAATGTCGGCAGCCCGGTGGCCAGTTCGATCGTCCACCTGGTGCCGCGCCACGAGACCGCGAACCAGCACCAGTGGACCTTCCCGTCGGCCGTCGATGCGTTTCCGGTCACCTACCGCGGCGAAACCTTCACCATCAATCGTCAGCCCGCGGGCCTGCGCGCCTCCACGCTGACCTGCAATCCACTTGGCCCGCAGGGCGAGTGGACCAGTCCCTTCATGGACAGCATCTTCGCGGATGGCTTCTGGAACGGCACCGAGGCCGTGGCGAACAACTACCGCAACATGCTCAACTGGAATCCGCCGAGCGGGTCGCTGATGCCGCCCTATGACTGGTCGAATCCGCTGTGGGGGCAGTTGCCGCAGGATCCGTGCGTCCTGGGCGGCAACGACGCCGGCAGCATGCGCGTCGATGAATCGGTCGCCTGCGGTGCCGCGACCGGCATCGTGCCGGCGGGCATCGCCGGGGCCACGCGCGGGCCAATCATGTGGATCGAATCCCTGCCCGTGGGTGTGGCGCTGAAACTGACCTACGTGTTCCGCGTCGATGCCAGTGTGGGGACGCAGGTGAACCGGCCCAGCAACTTCTTCGAGCTGCCGCAGCAATTGGGCGACAACGTCGCCGGGCTGCAGAACTTCACCATGTTCGCCGTGCGTGACGCCTTCGACGAAACCCTGCTGAGCAGTGCCGGCGACTGGTGTACGCTGGCGCAGCTGCCGAGCACGCTGGATGCCAATGTGTGCAATGGCGCGATCTACAGCGGGACCCTGAGTTCTGCCTCACCCTTCGTCGATATCGATTTCGTGCTCGGCACCACGCCGGACGGCGGGGGGTCCACGCACGCCTCGTTCTACGTGGCGGTGACGCGCACCGTGGTCGGTGGGCAGACCCAGCCGGCGCCGAACACGCCGATCGTGGCAGCCTCGGTGTTCGTCGAGCCCACGGTGGTGGCCGAGGGCGGCAACCGGTTCCGTGGCGACGATGTCATCTTCGGCTTCGTGCCGGGCTCGCCCGGCTTCCCGTGGATGAAAGGTGGCCCCGCCAACCCCTGACATCCTTGCCGCACCCGCGGGACCCATCGGCGCCTGCGGGCGCCGATGCCGTTTGCGCCCCGCGCAGCGCGCCTGCGCCGGCGCGCGCGGCCGGCGCAGCCAGGTGCGCAACCCATGACGTCCGCGCCGAAACCCGCGCATGCTTCCAGGTCGCCTGCCGCTGAGGTGACGGGCGACTGCGTGCGCCGCGCGCGGGCATTGGCCGACGAACGGGCGGCGGATGCAGCGGCCTGGCAGCATGCCCAGGCGGGCCTGGAAGCCAGCCTGGAACTGCTGGCCCGGCTTGGCGTGGGCGAGGAAGCCCAGGCCGCGTGCATCCTGCACGTGGCCGCGCAGCGCGGGGCCCGGATCGAGAGCGCCGACCTGGCCGCATTTCCGGCCGACGTGGCGGTGCTGGTGGAAGGCCAGCAGGCGGCCGGGAAGGTCTGGTCGCTGCACGCCGCGCATGGCGCCGCCGGCGGTGCCGAGGGCCTGCGCCGCCTGTTGCTGGCGATCATCCGCGACCTGCGCGTGGTGTTCATCCTGCTGGCGCGCCAGCTGGTGGCCATGCGCGAGGCGACCCACGCCGGCGCCGAGGAACAGCGCGCGCTGGCGCGCCTCACCGCGGACATCCACGCGCCGCTGGCCAACCGCCTGGGCGTGTGGCAGCTCAAGTGGGAACTGGAAGACCTGACCTTCCGCTTCCTGCAGCCCGAGGTCTATCGGCGCATCGCGCACCTGCTGGACGAGCGCCGCGGCGACCGCGAGGCGTGGATCGACAACGCCAAGGCGCAGCTCAGCGCGGCGCTGGCCAAGGCCGGCATCCGGGCCGAGATCGGCGGGCGCCCGAAGCACATCTATTCGATCTGGCGCAAGATGCAGAAGAAGGGCCTGGAGTTTTCCGGGCTCTACGACGTGCGCGCGCTGCGCCTGCTGGTGGATGACGTGCCGGCCTGCTATGCGGCGCTGGGCGTGGTGCATTCGCTGTGGCCCTTCATCCCGGGCGAATTCGACGATTACATCGCCAGCCCCAAGGGCAACAACTACCAGTCGCTGCACACCGCCGTGATCGGGCCGGACGGCAAGACCCTGGAAGTGCAGATCCGCTCGCACGATATGCACGACCACGCCGAGCTCGGCGTGGCCGCGCACTGGCGCTACAAGGAAGGCGGCGGCGGCGATGCCGCGTTCGAGCGCAAGATTGCCTGGATGCGCCAGCTGCTGGAATCGCGCGATACCCAGGACGACGATGCCGCGCTGCTGGCGGGCTTTCGCACCGAGGTGGTCGAGGACCGCATCTATGTCCTCACGCCCAAGGGCCAGGTCATCGACCTGCCGCGCGGGGCGACCGTGCTGGATTTCGCCTACGCCATCCATACCGACGTCGGCCACCGCTGCCGCGGCGCCAAGGTCAACGGGCGCATCGTCACGCTGAACTTCCAGCCCGGCAGCGGCGATCGCGTGGAAGTGCTGACCGGCAAGGTCATCGAGCCGCGGCGCGACTGGCTCGCGCCGCAGCGCGGCTACCTCAACACGCACCGCGCGCGCGAGAAGGTGCGCGCCTGGTTCAAGCGCATCGACCGCACGCAGAACGTGGCCGCCGGGCGCGCCCTGCTGGAGCGCGAACTGCGCCGCCTGGCGCTGCAGCCGGCGACCCTGGATGGCCTGCCCGAGCGCTTCCAGCTCAAGACCCAGGAAGACCTGCTCGAAGCGCTGGCGCTGGGTGACGTCACCGCCGGGCACCTGGCGCGCGCCCTGCACGAGCTGGTCAGCCCGCGCGAACCGGAACCGCCGCCGCCAGTCACGCCGCGCACGCCGACTCCGAACGCGGGCGCCATCATCATCGAGGGCGTCGGCAACCTGCTCACCCAGCTCGCGCGCTGCTGCCAGCCGCTGCCGGGGGACGCCATTTCGGGCTATGTCACGCGCGGCCGGGGCGTGTCGGTGCACCGTGCCGACTGCGCCCAGTTGGCGGCCCTGCGCGAGCGCGCGCCGGACCGCGTGGTCGCGGTCGAATGGGGCCTGCGCAGCGAACGCAGCTACGATGTGGATATCGTCGTGCGCGGCTATGATCGCAAGTGGCTGCACAAGGACGTCAGCAACGCCATCGCCGCTGCCAATGCGCAGGTCAAGGCGCTGAACGCGCGGGTGGATCCGCGCAAGGGCATCGCGGAAATGAACTATGCGCTGCGGGTGGCGGATTTTGGCCAGTTGAGCGGTCTGCTGGCCCAGCTTGCCGCCATTCCCAACGTGATCGAGGCACGCCGCACGGGATGAGCGCGGCGCCGGCATCCGCGCCATTGCGTTGTGGCCGAACTGGCGCCATCTTGGCGTGCCAGGGCGCCACAGTGCGCGCAGCCACGCCACGCCGGCGCGCAGCGGACAAGGAACACCCGACGTGATCGAGATTTCCGGCTATCGACTCCTGCGCCAGCTTGGCCGTGGCGGCATGGCCACGGTCTATCTCGCGCTGCAGGAATCGGTGGAGCGCGAGGTCGCGCTCAAGGTCATGTCGCCGGCCCTGCTCGCCGACCCGGATTTCGGCGCGCGCTTCCTGCGCGAGGCGAAGATCGCCGCGCGCCTGCACCATCGCCACGTGGTCGGCATCCACGATGTCGCACGCAGCGGCGACTGGCTGTACATCGCGATGGAATACCTCGCCGGCGGCCCGATCCTCACCCAGGGCGGTCCGCCGCGCGATGTACCATTCGCGCTGCGCGTGGTCGGCGAGATCGCCAGCGCGCTGCATTACGCGCATGCCGAGGGCTTCGTGCATCGCGACGTCAAGCCCGACAACATCCTGTTGCGTGCCGACGGCTCGGCCGTGCTCACCGACTTCGGCATCGCGCGCGCGCTGGACGCCATGCAGCGCGTGACCCGCACCGGCACCGTGGTCGGCACGCCGCACTACATGAGTCCCGAGCAGGCCGGCGGGCGCGCCGTCGATGGCCGTTCGGATCTCTACTCGCTCGGCGTGGTGCTCTATGAGCTGCTGATCGGCCGGGTGCCCTGGCATGCCGACGATCCGCTGGCGCTCGGCATCATGCATCTGACCGAACCCGTCCCGGAATTGCCCGCCCCGCTGGCCGCCGTGCAGCCGCTGCTTTCGCGCCTGCTGGCCAAGCAGCCCGAGGAGCGTTTCCAGACCGGCGACGAGGTGGCCCGGGCGGCGCGCACGCTGGCGCGGCAACTGTGGCAGGCGCCGCAGTCATCGATGGCGCGCGCTGCCAGGTCGACGCCACCGCCGGCCCATCCGGCCACGCGCGTCGAGGCGCCGGTCGTGCCGAGCGCCGAGCGCGCGGAGCCGAGCCTGGGGCGCATGGACGACATCGCCGCCGTGCTGGATGGCAATGACCGCAACGCCGCCAGCCACCGCCGTCGCAGCTCGGCCAGCCGCCCGTCGCGAACGCGGCGCCTGTGGTTCGGCCTGCTGGCGCTGGCGGTGCTCGGCGTGGCCGCCGCGTGGCTGAACCAGGACAACCTGCGCCACCTGCTTCCACGCACCGACTTCAACATCACCCTGGCCCGCGCGCAGCAGGCCCTGGCCAGCGGGCACCTGACCGGCGACCAGGGCGACAGCGCGCGCGAGCTGTTCCTGGCTGCCCGCGCGCAGGACCCGGACAATGACGTTGCCCGGCGCGGCCTGCAGGAAGTGGGCCAGCGCCTGCTGCAACAGGCCGAGGCGGAACTGGCGCGCGACGATCTCGCAGCCGCCCGCCGCGACCTTGACGGTGCACGCGAGCTGCTGGGCGGCGGCGCCGACGTCGAACGACTGGAGCAGGAACTCGCGCAGCGCGCCGCGCACGCGACCGGCATCGCCCAGCAGCTCGATGCGGCAAACGCCGCACTGGCACGCCACGCGCTGGACGGGCCGGACGGCGCGGCCGCCCTGTTCCAGCGCATCCTGGCGGCCGAGCCCGGCAATGCGCTGGCCGAGGCGGGGCTGGCCAAGGTGGCCGACGCACTCGCCGTCGCGGCGCAGGCCGCGCTGGCCGCCGGCGACGCCGATACCGCCGCCGCGCGCGCCGACGAGATCGCGCGCATCCTGCCCAGCTGGCCACGCCTGCCGGAGCTGTTCGGTCGCATCGCGCAGTTGCGCGACACCGCGCGCGCCGCCCTGGCCCAGACCCTGGAGCGCGCCGACGCGGCGCTCAAGGCCGGCCACTTGCGCGGCAAGGATGACGCGGCGTTGAACCTCTATCGAAACGTGCTGGCCAAGGACCCGACCAATGCCCGCGCCGCCGCGGGCCTGCGCCAGGTCGCCGTCGCCGAGGTCGCCGCGGCGCGGCGCGCCATGGCCCGCGAGGACGAGGCGGACGCACGCCGCCTGCTCGATTCGGCCAGCGCGCTCGCCGCGGACCTGCCCGAACTGCGCGCCGCGCGCAGCGAGTTGCGCGAGCTGGGCGAGCGACGCGCCATCGCCGCCGAGCGCGCCCCGGTCACGCCGCAGCAGGCCGCCGAGGTGCGCCGCCTGGTCGCCGAAGCCCACGCCGCCGCGCAAGCCGGCCGCATCATCCTGCCGCCCGGTGCCAGCGCCTGGGACAAGTACCGCGCCGCGCTCGCCATCGACGGCGACGATGCCGCCGCCCAGGCCGGCCTGGCACGCCTGCCGGCCCGCGCCAAGGAACTGCTGGCCGAGGCGCTGGCCGCCGGCGCCCCGCAGCGCGGGCGCGCGTTCTTCGAGGCCATCGTCCAGATCGACCCGCTCGATGCCGCCTTGCCGATCCTGCGCGAAAAGCTCGCCGACGCCTTCCTCGACCAGGCCGACGCCCGCCTCGGGTCCGGGCGTGCCAGCGACGCCGCGCGCGCCCTCGACGCCGCCCGCGAACTCAGCCCGGCCAACCCGCGCATCGCGCCGCTGACGGCGCGATTGCGCCACCTGGAGGCCGCCCCCGGCGCTGCGGGTTGAACGGCCCCTGCCGGCACAGCCACCGCGTCCCTGTTGCGCCGCCGCAGCCGGCATGAACTCCGTCGCCCCGGCGCCGGCCGTGGCCCAGCGAATTTTCGGCGCCGGTCAAGTGCGTTGGCCGTGTGGGTCCCGTGCCAAGGCGCTGGATTCCCGCGTTCGCGGGAATGACGAGGGTGGGCGTGCCCGTCACGCCGCCGCGCGGACGCGGTGGGCTTGTGTTGGCGGGCGGCTTGCGCGAGCGTGTCGCAGATTCTCGTCTCTCGCCAGCCAGCCATGTGCCTGATCCTCGTCGCCCTCGATGTCCTGCCGCAACGGCCGCTGCTGCTGCTTGGCAACCGGGATGAATTCCATGGCCGCGCCAGCGCGGCGGCGGCGCCGTGGGCCGAGGATGCGCGCGTGGCCGGCGGGCGCGACCTGGTGGCGGGCGGGAGCTGGCTGGCGGCACGCAGCGACGGGCGCTTCGCGGCCGTCACCAATGTGCGCAGCGGCATCCCGGCGACGGCGCCGCGTTCACGCGGCGCCCTGGTGCGCGATTTCGTGCTGGGATCGGCCTTGCCGGAGGATCATCTTGCGCAGATCCATGCCGTGATCGATCAATACGGCCCGTTCAACCTGGTGGTGGGGCAGGCGGGTGCAGCCTGGCTGCTCAGCAGCACGGGCGGGGAACCCCGGCGGCTGGCGCCGGGGGTGCATGCCATCAGCAATGGCGCGCCCGGCGTGGTGTGGCCGAAGACGACGCGCCTGGCGCAGGGTTTCGCAGCCTGGTCCAGCGCACGGGCGCATGACGAGACCGCGGCGCTGGATCTCCTGCTCGACCGCAGCCACCCGCAGGACGCGGCGTTGCCGGACACCGGCGTCGGCATCGAGCTCGAACGCCTGCTGGCGCCGGTATTCGTGCAGGGCGCGCACTACGGCACACGCGCGAGCAGCCTGCTGACGTGCAGCGACGCGGGCGTGGTGCGCCTGCGCGAACGCCGCTTCGGGCCGAATGGCATCGCCCAGGGTGAGGCCTGCTGGCAGGCGGTGCGCGATGCGGCGTTCGGCGCCTGTCAGACGACTGCCTGAGGACTGGTGCCGGGGATCATGCGGCGCGTGCCTGCGCGGCACGCGCAGTGCCGTGTCCGCGCGCCGCGGCGGGTCGGTGATGTGCCAAGCCCGCCGCCCGCGCCAGGCCGGCGCGTGCTTCGCTCAGGCCGGCAAATCCAGCAGGCCGGCGACGACGCGGCGTGCGGCGGCGAAGGAGAAATGGCGTTCCACGTTCGCCAGGCCGTGCGCCGAAAGCGTGTTCCACAGGGCCTCGTCGCGGTACAGGCGGATCACTTCGGCGGCGAAGGCATCCGCGTCCTCGGCCACCAGCACGTCGCGGCCGGCCTCCACGTGCATGCCCTCGACGGCAATGGGCGTGGCCACCACCGGCAGGCCGCAGCTCATCGCCATGTTGACCTTGCCCTTGACGCCGGCGCCGTAGCGCAGCGGCGCGACCGACACCCGGCAGCCATCCATGTACGGCATGATGTCGGGCACGAAGCCATGCACGATGACCGCTGCGTCGGCGAGCCGGCGGATGGTTTCCGGGAGCTTGCTGCCGATGATGTGGAAGCGCACGCCGGCAAGCGCCGCGCGGACCGTCGGGAAGATGCGCGTGACGAACCATTCGACCGCATCGGCATTCGGCGGATGCTGGAAGCCGCCGACGAAGACCAGGTCGCGGCGCGCGTCCCACGGGGCCTTGCAGCCATGCACCTCGTGCACGTTGGAGAGCACCTCCACGCGCGCGCCGGGCGCGTCGCGTGCCAGCAGCGCCTGTTCGACCGGGCTCACCACCAGGGTCATGTCCGCTTCGCGGATGATCTTCAGCTCCTGGGTGCGCGTGGCCGCCGCGACGCGGCGCAGCTCGGCGCTGTCGGCCAGCTCCGCCGCGCGCTGTTCGCGCAGGTAGTGCAGATCGACCGTATCGAAGGCCAGGCGCGCCTGCGGCGCATACAGGCGCACCAGCCCGACGAAGCTCGCCGCGACGTAATGGCGCGAGAGGATGACGAAATCGAACTCGCCGCCGCGCTCGCGCAGCAGCCGCACCGGATCCTGGGCATGGGGCGCGTACAGGGCCTCGATGCCCAGCGCCTGCAGCGCCGGCGTGTAGGTCTCCACGAACGCGCGGTTTTCGGGCAGGAAGCTGACCTGGCAGCCGAGATCGCCGAGCACGCGCATCAGGTTGACCAGGCGCAGCGAGCCCGAATCCTGGTCCGGCGCGGGGGTGGTGGCGTCGATGACCAGCACGCGCCTGCGCGCGCGGTGGCTGGCGGCCAGGCCGATCGGCGTGCCGGGCGCGGGCTGCTGCGCCAGCGCCTGCTGCCACTTGTCGCGGAACTTGCCCTGGTTGACCACCTGGTAGCGCTTGGCGCCGCTGGCCGTGTCGGTGCCGGAGGTGACGCCCTCGAAATGGATCACGGTTGCGGCCGGTTCCACGTAGACCTTCAGGCCGGCCGCGCGCACCGCGAAGGCGAGGTCGGTGTCCTCGTAATAGGCCGGGGCGTAACGCGTATCGAAGCGGCCGAGGCGCTCGAACAGCTCGCGGCGCAGCAGGATCGCCGCGCCGGAGCAGTAATCGACCTCGCGCCGGAAGCTGAAGCGCGGGTCGGTCGGGTCCTCGAAGCGCCCGTAGTTCCAGCCCGAGCCATCGTTGAAGACGATCCCGCCGGCTTCCTGCAGGCGTCCGTCCGGATACACCAGGCGCGCGCCGACCAGGCCGGCCGCGGGGGCGTGCTCGATGCAGTGCACCAGGGCTTCCAGCCAGCCGGCCGTGACCACCGTGTCGTTGTTGAGGAACAGCACGAACTCCCCGCGCGCCGCTGCCGCACCGGCGTTGCACGAGCCGATGAAGCCCAGGTTCTTCGCATTGCGCAGCGTGCGCAGGCCACCGATCCCGGCCAGGCGCGCCGGGGTGGCGTCGCTGGAGCCGTCATCGACCACGATCACCTCGAACGGGATTTCGCCGGCCTGCTCGGCAATCGAGCGCAGGCAGGCCAGCGTCCAGGCGATCTTGTCGTACACCGGGATGATGATCGAGACGCGCGGTTGGGCGTGGGTGGGCAGAGCGAAGGGCGTGGCATCGTCCACCGGCTCGGCCAGGTGCGCCAGGGGGCGTGCCGGGCCGCTGCCCCGCAGTTCCTGGCCGGCCCGGGCAAGCGTGCCGGCCAGGCCGCGACGGGCCAGGCTGCCGCGCACGCGCCCACCCACCGCGCCGAAGCGGCGGGCGCGGAAGGCAAGGCTGGCGCCCAGGCGCCGACGCAGCTCGTTGGCCGCGCGCAGCGGCGCGGTGAGGCGCCACGACCAGCTCGCCAGTATCTGCTCGTAGCGCGGCTTGACGTCCTGGAGTTCGGCATCCAGCGCCAGCGCCCAGCGCGTGCGCTCCTCGAGCTCGGCGTGCACGGCATCGAGCCGCTGGCGTGCCAGTTGTGTTTCGTGGGCATATTCCTGGCGTAGCGCGGCCAGTTCGCGATCCAGCGCATGGCCCCAGTCGCCGCGCCGGCCGCTTTCCTCGCGTGCGGCATCGCGCTCGGCGGCCAGCTGGCGACTGGTCTGCCGGGTGCGCGCCAGTGCCGACACCAGCGCCGCGCGCTCCAGGGCGGGCGCATCCACGCCGGCCAGGGGATAGCGCGCCGCCGGGCGGGCGGGAAGCTGCAGCAGCCCGGTGTAGGCACGGGCCATCGTCGCGATGGATGCCGCGTCGCCCGCGCCGGCAAGCCGGGTGCGAAGTGCGTCCAGCGGCGAGCGCTCGCCCGCCAGTGCCGCGATGCGCTCGGCCACGGCCTGCGCATTGGGGGCGACCAGCAGGCCATCGATGCCGTCGCTGATGCGTTCGGCCAGCGCGCCCACGCGCGTGGCGATGACCGGCACGCCGAGGCTGCGCATTTCCGAAAGCGTGTAGCTGAAGGTTTCCGCGACGGTCGGCAGCAGCAGCGCGGCGTCCGGGCGCAGCCCGGCCAGCAGCGTCGGCAGATCCTCGCGCCGGTAGTCGAGCAGGAGGTGCACGCCGGCCTCGCCGAACAGCGCCTGGGCATCGGCGCCGGCACCGAGCAGGAAGATGTCCGCATGCGCGCGCAGGGCCGGCAGCGCCGCGAGCAGCAGCTCGGCACCCTTGCCGCGGCGCACGCGGCCGGGCACCACCAGGCGCAGGCGCGCACGCGCGGGTGGCGCCGGCACGGCCGGGCTGCCTGCCGGCCAGGGCGCCAGGCCGTGGCCGATGACCGAGGCGGGCAGGGCGGCCAGTTCCGGCGCCAGCCGCAGGTGGCTGGCGAGGGCCGCCCGGCTCGGTGCGACCAGGGTCGCGCGCGCGGCGAGCAGGGCGGCCACGGTGGCCTCGCGCAGGCGCAGCCAGTGGGCCGGGTCACGGTTGGCAAATTCGGCGTCGGCCCCCAGCGCAGCCAGGTCGCCGGCCCGCTGGGCGGCGTCGAAGGCCAGCGCCGGATCGCCGAAATCGCGATGCAGCACCGGCCACAGTGGATAGTGATCGTGCACGATGCACACGGTCGGCAGGCCGGTGCGCAAGGCATCCAGGCTGTGGCCGATGAGCGAGGACACGAGGATGGCATCGACGCAGCAGTCGCGCAGCACGCCCTGCACCAGCGCGCGCCAGGTGCTGTCGGCCAGCGCCGTGTCGTGGATGGGACGCGGCAGCGGCCAGCGCCGCAGCGGCGGCCCGGTCAGCCGGCCATCGTGCAGTTCCAGCCATTCGCCGTGGCGCCGCTGGCGGAAGCGCCCGCGCGCGACCAGCACCAGGTGCTGGGCGCTGGCATCGGCGGCAGCGTAGTCGCGCACCCAGCGTTCGGCGCCGCCGCCCCAGCCATGCAGGATGTGCAGCAGCACGGGCCTGCCGTCCAGGCCCGGTTGCGCGGGTGCGGGCGTGTCGGGCGCAAGGGCGGCCAGCCGCGCGCGCAGCGGCGCCAGCGGCGAGGGTGGTTCGGCTTCGCCGTCCGCCGGGCGCGGCGGGCGGGCCGGCACGCCCGCGGTGGCGGGAACATACACATGATCGAGCATGACCACGCGCAGCCCGGCGGCGGCGATCGCCTCGGCATCGTCGGCGCGGGACTGGCCGAGTGCGGCCAGGCGCTCGCCGTGCCAGGCACTGATCGCGCCGCAATCGGCGGGAAAGGCGGCGTCGGGCAGCAGGCGCCGGTCGGACCAGGCGAAGCAGAGGGCATCGAGATGCTCGGCGGGCGCGCCCGCCCGGCTGGCCGGCCACGGGTTGCGCGGCCCGCCGTCCAGCGGCAGGGCGGCCAGCACGCCGTCGGCGCCGAGGGCATGCAGCAGGCGCTCGCAGGCCAGTGGCGGCAGGGTCGCGTCGGCGTCGATCAGCAGCAGGTCGGCGCGCGGGAAGGCATGCGCGGCCGCCCGCAGCAGTGCGGGCAGCGTCGGCCCGGCCGGCAGGTCGGCCAGGCGCTCGGGCTGACCGGCGGCCAGCCCCGCATCGCACGCGCCGGCGAGCACCAGGCGTGCCGCCGCCGGCAGCCGCCGCTGCACGGCATCACGATCGGCCGTGGTGAGCGGGCGCGCTGCGTACAGGCAGGCCACGATGCCGCGGTCCCTGGCCGCGGGGTGGGCACTGGCGTGCTCGCCCGGCTCCGGGGCGGCGAACGGGGTGGCCTGCATGACGCTCCGGCGCGTAGGGCAAAGCCGGGATTATCCTGCATTTGGGCGTGCCGACGGAGCGCCGCGGCGCGGCAAGGCCAGGCGGCCACCCGTGCGATCCGTCTCGCCAGCTGCGACAGGCGGCCGCTACACTGCGCCCAGCTCCTGTCCGGGGCATCGTTTCTTCATCCAGCGGTAGGCCGGTTTGTCCCTGATTTCCAGTTTCCTGCGCGGCCTGGCCGCCCTCTGGCGTGCGCTGCGCGTACCGCGCTGGATCGCGCTGGGCGTGGGGGTGGGCTTTTTCGTCCCCTATACGATCTGGCTCGACCACGCGGTGCGCGCGCGTTTCGACGATCTTTCCTGGCAGGTCCCCAGCCGCGTGTATGCGCGGCCGCTGGAACTGGCGCCGGGCCTGCCGTTGACCGCCGAGGCGCTGGGTATCGAACTGGCCGCTTCGCGCTACGTCGAGGCGGCCGGCGCGGCGGCGCCCGGCACCTGGCAGCGCGAGGGCGCGCGCTTCACCATCGCCCGGCGCGCGTTCGTCTATCTCGATGGCCGCGAGCGCGCGCGGCGCATCACGCTGGACCTGGCCGGCGGTCGGGTCGGCCGCCTGGTCGATGCCGACAGCGGCGCGGCGCTGGGCGCGGTGCGCCTGGAACCGGCGCGCATCGCCACGCTGTATGGGGCGTTGCAGGAAGATCGCCGGGTGATTTCCCTGGGCCACGTGCCGCCATTGCTGGTCGGCGGCCTGCAGGCGGTCGAGGACCGCGACTTCAAGCACCATCACGGGATCGATCCGGGTGCCATTGCGCGCGCCGCCTGGGCCAACCTGGTCGCCGGCCAGGTGGTGCAGGGCGGCTCCACCCTGACCCAGCAGCTGGTCAAGAACCTGTTCCTCGACCGCGGCCAGACCTTGTCGCGCAAGGTCAACGAAGCCCTGCTGGCGCTGATCATCGAAGCGCGTTACGACAAGCGGCAGATCCTCGAAACCTATGTGAACGAGGTGTTCCTCGGCCAGCAGGGTGGCCAGGCGGTGCACGGCTTTGCCGCCGCCAGCGAATTCTATTTCGGGCGCGACCTGGCGCACCTGGGGCCGGCCGAGATCGCCCTGCTGGTCGGCATGGTGCGTGGCCCGAGCCTGTACGACCCGCGGCGCAACCCGGATCGCGCACTGGCGCGCCGCAACGTGGTGCTGGGACAGTTCCGCGACACCGGCCTGATCGACGCGGCCACGCATGCCAGCGCCTTGAAGCAACCCCTGGGCACGGCGGCCCGGGCCAGCCTGCCGCGCGATCGCTATCCGGCGTTCCTCGACCTCGTGCGCCGGCAACTGCGCGTGGAGTACCCGGACACGGAGCTCAACAGCGCGGGCCTGGAAATCCACACCACGCTCGCGCCCTCGGCGCAGGCGTTCGGCGAGCGCGCCGTCGGCACGAGCCTGGCGGCGCTCGGCAAGCGCGGCGAGGCGGCCGAGGCGGCGCTGGTCGTCACCGGGGCACGCGATGGCGAGGTGCGCGCCATGATCGGCGGGCGCGACGTGGATGCGCCGGGCTTCAATCGCGCACTGGACGCGGTGCGGCCGATCGGATCGCTGGTCAAGCCGTTCGTGAACCTGGTGGCACTGGCGCAGCCGCAGCGCTATTCGTTGGCCACGCTGCTCTCCGACGCACCGATCGACATGGCCCAGCGCGACGGTTCGCGCTGGCGCCCGCAGAACGACGACGGTCGCACGCACGGCGAAGTGCTGCTGATCGACGCGCTGGTACACAGCTGGAACCTCGCCACCATCGACCTCGGCCTGCGCATCGGCGTCGATCGGGTGCGCGGATTCCTGGAATCCTTCCGCCTCGGACGGCCGGTCAACCCCAATCCGTCCATGCTGCTTGGCGCGGTGGAACTGTCGCCGTTCGAGGTGACGCGCCTCTATCAGTATCTTGCCGCCGACGGCCACGCGATCCCGCTGCGCGCGGTGCGCGGCGTGCTCGACGCCAAGGGCCGGCCGCTGGCACGCTATGCGGTCAAGCCCGGCGGCGGCGACTACACCACGGCGGCCCGCCTGGTCATCCTCGCCCTGCAGCAGGTGGCCGCGGAGGGCACCGCGCGGGCCATTGCCGCCGCCGGCCTCGGCCAACTGCGCGCGGCCGGCAAGACCGGTACCAGTGATACCCAGCGCGACTCCTGGTTCGCCGGCTTCACCGGTGACACGCTGGCCGTGGCCTGGATCGGCCGCGACGACAACCGGCCCACCGCGCTGTTCGGCGCGACCGGTGCGCTCAAGGTGTGGATCGCGCTGATGGACAAGCTGCCGAGCGCGCCGCTGGTGGTGCCGCAGGCGGGCATCGAACGCGCCTGGATCGATCCGGCCAGCGGCCGGCGCACCGACGCAGCCTGTGCCGGCGCGCGACAACTGCCCTTCGCCGCCGGCTACCTGCCGCAGGATGAGGTGCACTGCCCGCTGGACCAGTTGCGGCAATTCTTCGGCGCGGGCGACTGACGCTGCGCATGGCACAATCGGCGTCGCTGCGGCGCTGCCGCGCGCCAGCTCGTCCGCGCGGCACTGGCGCGGGCGCTGCCACCCCTTTCCCAGCCCATGCCATGTACTTGCCCATGAAGTCTTCCGTCCGCACCGTCCGCGCCCTTGCCGGGGCGCTGTTGCTTGCCTGCGGGCTGGCCGCCTGCAGCCATCCCGGCGGCTCCGGCAGTTCGCCGGTGAAGGCGCAGCCGAGCGTCGAGCCGAGCGCCGCCGTGGCGGCCATCCGCGCCGCCGGCAGCAACCTCGATTCGGCCGTGCAGGTGCAGCCCCTGCGCGACCCGGCCATCGAGGGGTTCCTCGAGCGCGCGCACGCGGCGGAGAAGCAGGGCGACATCGCGGCCGCGGTCGCGGCCGCGCGTCAGGCGCTGGACCTCGCACCCGACGCACCGGACATCCTGCAGTACCTGGCCGAGCTGGACATCGCCCGCGGCCAGTGGCTGGATGCCGAGAAGCGCGCGGTCGAGAGTTTCAACCTGGGACCGCGCGTGGGCAGCCTGTGCGCGCGCAACTGGCAGACCGTGGTCGAGGCGCGCACCGCCATCGGTGACGAGGCCACCGCCGCCAGCGCGCGCGAGCGCGTGCAGGCCTGCCGCGTGGCGCCGCCCACGCGCATGTAGCCAGGCGCGCTGCAGGCGCCGGGGATCGCACGCGTGGAGCGTGGCGATATGCTCTGTCCCTTGCCTGGTTCCCGCTTCCGGTTCGCGCATGTCTTGTCCCTCGCAGCTCCTCGGCCCCGACGGCCCGTTTGCCCGGCAAGTGCCGGGCTTCGTCCCGCGCGAGGTCCAGCAGCAGATGGCCGATGCGGTGGCGCGGGCGATCGAGGCGCGCGCCAGCCTGCTGGTCGAGGCCGGCACCGGCACCGGCAAGACCTTTGCCTACCTGGTGCCGGCGCTCACCTGCGGGCGCCGGGTCATCGTCTCGACCGGCACCAAGTCGCTGCAGGATCAGCTGTTCCACCGCGACCTGCCGCGCGTGCGCGAAGTGCTGGGCGCGCGCCTGCAGGTCGCGCTGCTGAAAGGCCGCGCCAACTACCTGTGCCTGCATCGGCTCGAGCACACGCGCCAGGATGGCCGCTTCGCCAGCCGCGAGGAGGCCGACCGCTTCGCCACCATCAGTGCCTGGGCCGCGCAGACCGCCACCGGCGACCGCGCCGAACTTGCCGAGATACCGGAAGACTCGCCGCTGTGGCCGCGCGTGACTTCGACCGTCGAAAACTGCCTTGGCGCCGCCTGCCCGATGTACCAGGACTGCTTCGTGGTCAAGGCGCGCCGCGCGGCGCAGGAAGCCGATCTCGTGGTGGTCAACCACCACCTGCTGTTTGCCGACCTGGCGCTCAAGCAGGAGGGTTTCGGCGAAATCCTGCCGGGCGCCGCCGCGTTCATCCTCGACGAGGCGCACCAGTTGCCGGAACTGGCCGCGCAGTTCTTCTCCACCTCGCTGTCGGCGCGGCAGTTGAATGAACTCGCGCGCGATGCGCTGGCCGAATGCGCAGGCCTGGGCGGTGCGCTGGCCCTGCTGCAGGCGCCCAGCGACGCGCTGGCGCTGGCGGTGAAGCGCCTGCGCTTGGCGCTGGACCGATTCGCGGCACGCGGCCCGCTGGGGCAGGTCGAGCAGGACGAGGCGGTGGCCGGCGCGCTGGCCGAACTGCGCGACCGGTTGGCCGGGCTGGCCGGTGCTCTCGACGCGCAGGCCGAGCGCAGCCTCGGCCTGGCCAGCGCCAGCGAGCGCGCGAGCGTGCAGCTGGCGCGCCTGGACCCGTTGTTCGAGGGGACGGCGGACGCGGCGGTGCGCTGGTACGAACTGAGTGGCCAGGGCTTCCAGTTCCACACCACGCCGCTGGATCTGTCCAGCCCCCTGCAGGCGCTGCGCGAGCAGAGCGGGGCCGCCTGGATCTTCACTTCCGCCACGCTCACCGTGGGCGGCGATTTTGACCACTATGCGTGCCAGCTCGGCCTGGAGGACGCCGACCGCCTGTGCCTGGATAGTCCCTTCGACTACGCGCGCCAGGCGCTTGCCTACCTGCCGCCCGATCTGCCACCGCCGGCCAGCGACGACTATGTGGAGCGCATGCTGGACGCGGTGGTGCCGGTGCTCGAGGCCTCGCAGGGGCGCGCCTTCCTGCTGTTCACCTCGCATCGGGCGCTGCGCCGGGTGGCGGCACTGCTGCCGGCGCGCATCGACTTTCCCCTGTTCGTGCAGGGCAGCGCACCGCGCCACCGGTTGCTGCAGGCGTTCCGCGAATCGGGCAACGGCGTGCTGCTCGGCGCGGCGAGCTTCTGGGAAGGCGTGGACGTGGTCGGCGCCGGGCTCAGCGTCGTCGTCATCGACAAGCTGCCGTTTGCCGCGCCCGACGATCCGGTGCTGCTGGCGCGCCTGGAAGCCGTGCGCGCGGCCGGCGGACAGCCCTTCATGGACTGGCAGGTACCAGGCGCGATCATCAGCCTCAAGCAGGGCGCCGGACGCCTGATCCGCACCATCGATGATCGCGGCGTGCTGGTGCTGTGCGATCCGCGCCTGACCACGCGCGGCTATGGCAAGGCCTTTCTTGCCAGTTTGCCGCCGATGCCGCGCACCCGCGAGCTGGTCGAAGTGCAGGCCTTCCTCGGCAGCGCCATGGAGGCCCACGCGTGACGCTGGCAGCCCCATGCCGGAGCGGGCCACGCGCGGCCAGCCGCATGGCTTGCGCGCGCAGGCGATTTCCGCGAACCGGACGGGCCTGGAGGAATGCTTTCCATACCCAGGCGTATTGCGGCAGCCCGCCTTTTGCCGATGCCTGAATGGTGCTATAACACACGACGCAGGTCGTGCCTGGTGGCTCTCCGGTTCCGGTCATTTCGTCCTGTCAATTCCGGCCAGCGGCGACGCTGGCTGTCGCTTTGTACGTATTCGAAATTTGTGGAGACAATTTCCATGGGGAATCACTTTCGCGTCAAGACACTCGCGTCGGCCGTCGGCCTTGCGTTGATGGGCATCGCATTCCAGCCGGCGACAGATGCGCAGGCTGCGACTTCCAGTTACACGGCCGCGCAGGTCGAGGCGCGGCAGGTCTACATCATCACCTTCGCCGAGCAGGGACTGGTTCGCTATGAGGGCGGCGTGTCGGGTCTGGCCGCCACCGCACCGCGCGCCACCAACTCGCGCAGGCTGGACGTCCATTCGCCGGCCGCGCAGGCCTATGCCGATTACCTGGCAACGGCACGCGCCTCGCACGTCGATGCCATCCAGGGCCTGATCGGGCGCAACCTCGGTGTCACCCACGAATATGCCGTCACCCGCAACGGTATTGCCGCCGAGATGACCGGCCTCGAGGCCGCCGCCGCGGCGCGCGCGCCTGGCGTGACTTCGGTCAGGCCTGCCGGTGTCGAGTACCTGGATACCTATCGCGGCCCGAAGTTCATCGGTGCCGACAAGATCTGGGACGGTTCGGCCACGCCGACCGGCGCGGCGGGTGCGACATTCGGCGAGGGCATGGTGGCAGCGATCCTCGATGGCGGCACCGCCAGCGGCCATCCTTCGTTCGCCAACGATCCGGCCTGCGGCTTCAGCCCCTCCAACCCCAAGCTGGCCATTGCGGTGGACTGCAGCAGCACCAGCGGCTCGGGCGTGTGCAATGGTCCGAATCCGGAGGCCAATCCGGGTTTCGGCCACGGCGTGCACACCTCGAGCACCGTGGCCGGCAACACGATTGACAACACCGTCACCCCGGCCCCGGCGCTGCCCGACGGCGTGACCATGTCGGGTGTGGCGCCCTGCGCCGCGATCCACCACTACAAGGTGTGCGCGACGAACACTTGCGGCGGGGCCGATATCCTCGCCGGCATCGACAACGCCATCCGCGATGGTGCCGATACGCTGAACTTCTCGATTTCCGGCGGCACCAGCCCCTGGTTCGACAATGATCGAGGCTTCCTCGACGCCGTCGACGCCGGCATCTTCGTCGCAGCTTCGGCCGGCAATACCAACGCCACGATCACCAACCCCGTCGGCCAGGTGAACCATCGCGGCCCGTGGGTGACCACGGTAGCTGCATCCACCCAGGACATGATCATCGGCCCGAACCTGACTGTGGTCGGTCCCGGCACGCCGCCTGCCGAAGCCACCAACGTGGCCATGAATCCCGGCAGCAACCCCCAATCCAACAACACGCCGACCTGGACTGGCAAGCCGATCAAGACCTATTCGGCGAACATCGAGGGTTGCACGGCTTCGGGCGGGATCGCGGCGGGCACGTTCACCGGCTCGGTGGCCGTTCTGCGCCGCGGCACCTGTGCCTTCACGGAGAAGGTCGCCAATGCCGCCGCGGCGGGTGCGGAACTGGTGGTCATCGCCAACAACACCTTCGGCTCCATCAACATGAACACGGACGGAGCGACGTTGCCGGCCTACAGCATCCGCAAGGACGCAGGCGATGCGATCATCCCGTTCCTCGCCGGGAATGGCGACGCAGGTACGGCGGACGTGAAGCCGATCGGCGTCGGCACCACGTTGGGTGACGTCATTGCCGACTTCAGCTTCCGCGGACCGACGCCGGCCCCGCTGGCGGACCTGACCAAGCCGGACGTCACTGCACCGGGCGTGGACATCTATGCGGCCACCGATCCGGCCAGCGGCAACTACGAGTTCATGAGCGGTACCTCGATGTCCGGCCCGCACGTGGCCGGTGCAGGCCTGCTGGTGGCTGCCGTGCAGCCGGACTTTACGGTCCCGGAAATCAAGTCGGCCCTCATGACCACGGCCAAGAAGAATGGCTTCATGGAAGACGAGTCCACTCCATGGAACGTCGACGTGGTCGGCAGCGGGCGCATCGACCTGACCAAGGCGACGCTGGTCGGCTTCACCCTGGATGAGACCAAGGCGCGCTTCCTGGCGGCCAATCCGAGCGGTGGTTCGATCAACGTCAAGGATCTCAACCTGGCGGCGGTGCGCAACCTCAACTGCACCCCGGAGTGCACGTTCACCCGCACGATCAAGAACGTGCTCGGCACGTCCGCGACGTGGAACACCTCGTTCACGCCGGTCGACGAGGCGATCAGTGTCACGGTAAGCCCGGCAACCTTCAGCATCGCCCCGGGCGCGACCCAGGAAATCACCATCACCGCCAAGCCGCCCGCCGGCACGGCGATGTCCGATATCGGCTTCGGCTACCTCGACTTCACGGAAGCCAACGGCCAGTCGCCGGTGCAGCATTTCACGGTCGCCATCAAGGGTGAGGGCGAAGCCGGTATCGACCTGATCTTCAAGAACGGTTTCGATGAAGGCGGCGTGTCCGCTTCGTTCTACGACGGCTTCGACGACTATGCCGCCGGCAGCAACGTCGCCGGCCAGGGCGGCTGGAAGGGCTGGGGCAACGATGATGCCGCCGGTGCCACGGTGGTCGATGAGCCGGCCGGCCGCAGCATGCCGAATTCGATCGATATCGCTGGCGACAGCGACCTGATCCACGAGTTCGACTACACCAGCGGTTCGTGGACGATCACCGTCAACCAGTACATCCCGTCAACGTTCTCGGGCAAGTCCTACTTCCTCTTCGAGAACGTGTACGACGACGTGGACATGAGCATCATCAGCTGGTCCACCCAGGTGTACTTCGACAGCGCCACCGGCCAGCTCGCCAACGAGGCCGGCGCGGCCAATCCGTTCACCGCGAACTACATCACCGACCAGTGGGTGCAACTGAAGCTCGTCGTCGATCTCGACGCCGACCTGCAGACGTTCTACTACAACGGCGTGGAGATGTACTCCGGTTCCTGGAGCAACCAGTTCCCGGCGCAGACGGTGCCGGGCATTCCGGCGATCGGCTCGATCGACCTGTATGCAAACGGCGCGACGTCGGTGTTCTACGACGACGTCAAGATCGTTCCGACCACTCCGTAAGCTTGTCCACCCCGGCCCGGATTTCCGGGTCGGGACGTGGCAAGCCGGCTTTGCTTCGGGCGGCGTCTTCGGACGCCGTCCTTTTTTATGGCTGCGGTTCGGGCCCGACGCGTCGGCGTCCGCCGGGCGCGATCGCGCGCCGCGGCTGATTGGGATGCAGTCGATGAGGCTGGATCGGCGCTGCCGGCCATGCCCATGCAGGCGCGCGCCCACGTGGCCGCCGGCGCGACTCCGCCCGACGCGCGCGAATGGTTCCTGGCGCAGGCACGGGCCGCGCCGGGTGGTGTCACCCGGGCACGGCCTTGCGGGGTTGGTTCAGCCCGCGGCCGCCGCCTGTGCGGCGGCTTGCGGCGTGCCCGCCAGTTCCGCGGCAATGCGCTCACGTTCGACGCGCAGGCGGGTGGGCAGGCGCGCACCAAAGGAATCGAGGTAGCGGCCGATGTCGTCCATTTCGCTGCGCCAGCCGGCGCGATCGACCTCGAGCAGGGTGGCCAGCGCCTGGGCGTCGAGATCCAGGCCGGTGAGGTCCAGATCCGCGGGCGCCGGGAGCAGTCCGATGGGCGTGGGCTGCGCGCCGGCCTTGCCGCGGCAGCGGTCGATGATCCATTCCAGCACGCGCAGGTTGTCGCCGAATCCCGGCCACAGGAACCTGCCGTTGGCGTCCTTGCGGAACCAGTTGACGTGGAAGATCTTCGGCAGCGTCATCTCCTGGCGGTCGAACGACAGCCAGTGCGCGAAGTAGTCGCCGTAGTTGTAGCCGCAGAAGGGTTTCATGGCCATCGAGTCGCGACGCAGCACGCCGACCGCGCCGCTCGCCGCGGCGGTGGTTTCCGAGCCCATGGCCGCGCCGACCAGCACGCCATGTGCCCAGTCGCGCGCCTCGAACACCAGCGGCACCAGCGACGGGCGGCGGCCGCCGAAGACGATGGCGGAAATGGGCACGCCCTGGGCGGCTTCCGCTTGCGGCGACCAGGTTGGGCATTGCCGCGCCGAGACGGTGAAGCGCGCATTCGGGTGCGCTGCCGGGCCGTTGGCGGGATCGTAGGGCCGCCCCTGCCAGTCGGTGACCGGGCTGCCGGGCAGGCCTTCCCACCACGGCTGGTTGTCGGCGGTGACCGCGACGTTGGTGAAGATGGTGTCGTGCGAGATCGTGGCCATCGCATTCGGATTGGTGTGCCTGCTCGTGCCCGGCGCCACCCCGAAGAAGCCGGCTTCCGGGTTGATCGCCCACAGCCGCCCGTCCGCGCCCGGCGTCATCCAGCAGATGTCATCGCCGATGGTCCAGACCTTCCAGCCATCCCGGCGGTAGTTCTCCGGTGGAATCAGCATGGCGAGGTTGGTCTTGCCGCAGGCGGACGGGAAGGCCGCGGCGATGTAGTGCACCTCGCCCTGCGGATCCTGGATGCCGACGATCAGCATGTGTTCGGCCAGCCAGCCTTCGCTCTTCGCCTGGAACGAGCCGATGCGCAGGGCATGGCACTTCTTGCCGAGCAGTGCGTTGCCGCCGTAACCCGAGCCGATCGACTTGATGGTCAGCTCCTCCGGGAAGTGCATGATCCAGCGCCGCTCGGGATCGAGATCGCCGGTCGAATGCAGGCCCTTGACGAACTTGCCGTCGCGCTCGATGCGTGCCAGCGCGGGGGCGCCCATGCGCGTCATGATGCGCATGTTGGCAACCACATAGGGCGAGTCGGTGATTTCCACGCCGCAACGCGAAATGGGCGAGTCGATCGGCCCCATGCAATAGGGGATGACGTACAGCGTGCGCCCCTTCATGCAGCCCTTGAACAGCGCATCGATCTTCGCATGCGCCTCACCAGGTTCCAGCCAGTGGTTGTTCGGGCCGGCATCTTCGCGGTTCCTGGTGCACACCAGGGTCAGGTGCTCGACGCGCGCCACATCCTTGGGGTGGGAGCGGTGCAGCCAGCAATTGGGGTGCGTCTCGGGGTTCAGGCGGATCAGGGTGCCGTCGTTTTCCATCTGTGCCGTGAGCGTGTCGAACTCGGCATCGGAGCCGTCGCACCAGTGGATGGCATCGGGTTCGGTCAGGCGGGCGACTTCGTCGACCCATTGGTTCAGGGACTCGAGTTGGCTGGACATGATCGGGTTGCGCTGGGGCGCATTCATGAATGAGGATCCGGGACGGTAGCGAGAGCTCCGCCCACGTGCAAGGAGACTTGCAGCATGCCAGCGCCTGGCGTGCTGCGCGACCGCCCTGGCGCGTTCCGTTCGTCCGCTATTCAGCGGGGAATCAACACCTCGATGAAGTCGCGGATATAGGCCTCGAACTCATCGTGGTTCATGCGCGGCTGGCGGATCTGCGCGAGCTGGACGAAACCGACGTAGGCCGACCATGCCAGGCGCGCGCGGTTGGCCGCCTGGGTGGGGCCGAAGCCGGCCTGCTCGAAGGCCTCGGTCACGAAGTCCAGCCGGCGTTGCGACACGCGTTCGATCACCGGCCGGATGAGTGGCTGGTCGATGGCCTTGAGCAGGGCGGCGAACACGGCGTGCGAGGGCCGCTTGTGGCTGACCTGGCGCACCAGCTCGCGCACCCGTTCGCGCGGATCGGCAATGGCTTCGACATGCGCGATGACCTCGCGTTCGTCGTTCTGCTCCCAGCGTTCCAGCGCGGCCTGCAACAGGGCTTCGCGGTTGGGGAAGTGCCAGTAGAAGCTGCCCTTGGTCACCCCCAGGCGGCGTGCCAGCGATTCCACGGCGACCGCGGCCACGCCGCTTTCGGCGAGCGTCAGCAGGGCGCAATCTTCCCAGTCGGCAGCACACAGGCGTGGTCTGGTCGTGTGCTTGCGGGTGCGTTCGGTCATGGCTTCGGGTCGAGGAGACGGGGGTGTGCATGGTGCCTTGGCGCGTGCGCAGGATAAAGCGGCGCGCGTGCCATTGGCCTTTGGCGGGTGGACCGTTGCATTCGCTTTCACCACACACCATACTGCGCCGTATGGTAGCGCAACTGATGGATTCCCCGAGTGCCCTGGATGGCCGCCTGCTGCGGCCGGACGGCGTGGCGCTTGCCACCACGCGCTGGGCCGGCGCGGGGCGGGGCGTGGTGTTTGCGCACGGTTTCGGCCAGACCCGGCGCGCCTGGGCCGGCAGCGCCGGGGTGATTGCCGAACAGGGGTTCGACTGCATCAGCTTCGATGCGCGCGGCCACGGCGACAGCGACTGGCGTGGCGCCGAGCCCTATCACTTCGATGTCATGGGCGCGGATCTTGCCGCAGTCGCCGCCCGCGTCGGCAAGCGGCCGGTGCTGGTCGGCGCGTCGATGGGCGGCCTGCTGGGCATCGCCGCGCAGGATCGTCTGGATGCGCCGTTTGCCGCCATGCTGCTGGTCGATGTGACGCCGCGCTGGGAAACGCGTGGCGTCGAGCGCATCCTCGCCTTCATGCGTGCCTACCCGCAGGGCTTCGGTTCGCTCGCCGAGGCGGGCGAGGCCATCGCGGCCTACCTGCCGCACAGGCGCGGGCGCAGATCGCCTGAACGCCTGCGCACGCTGCTGGTCGATCGTGGCGACGGGCGGCTGCGCTGGCATTGGGATCCGCGCCTGCTCGATGACCTCACCGCCGACATCGAACGCCATCAGCCGATGCTGCTGGAAGCGGTCAGCCGCATCCGCGTGCCGCTCCTGCTGGTCAGCGGCGACCGCAGTGATGTCGTCTCGCAGGCCACCATCGACGAGTTCCTGCAGCTCGCGCCGCACGCGCGGCACGTCAGCGTGCCTGGCGCCACGCACATGGTCGCCGGTGACGACAACCACGCCTTCACCCGACACGTACTAGAGTTCCTGCACACGCTGCATCCCCAAGGAGGTTGACATGCTGCCGTTCCTGCCGTTCATCGCCGCTGTGCTGGTTTCGCTCGGCGCCGCGTACTTCCGCGCCGGCCTGCGCACCTGGACGCTGCTCACCGTGGTGGCGATCGTTGCCGTTGGCTGGCTGGCGGGTGCCTCCGCCGTGGCGATCGGCGTTCCGCTGGTGCTGCTGGCCCTGGTCGCGGTGCCGCTGAACCTGGTCGGCTTCCGCCGCGCGAAGATCACCGCACCGCTGATGAACGCCTTCGAGAAGGCGCTGCCGACCCTGTCGGACACCGAACAGGTCGCGCTGGATGCCGGCACGGTCGGCTTCGAGGGCGAGCTGTTCAGTGGCAAGCCGGATTGGGACAAGCTGCTCAAGTTGCCCAAGCCCGCCCTCTCCACGGAAGAACAGGCCTTCCTCGATGGCCCGGTCGAGGAACTGTGCGCCATGGTCGACGACTGGCAGATCAGCCATGAACTGGCCGACCTGCCGCCGCAGATGTGGCAGTTCCTCAAGGACAAGAAGTTCTTCGGCATGATCATTCCGAAGGAGTACGGCGGCCTGGGCTTCTCGGCGCTGGCCCACTCCATGGTGCTGCAGAAGATCGCCGGCATGTCGACCACGTTGTGCTCGACCGTGGCCGTGCCCAACTCGCTCGGTCCCGGCGAGCTGCTGGTGCACTACGGCACCCAGGAACAGAAGGATCACTACCTGCCACGCCTGGCCGATGGCCGCGAGGTGCCCTGCTTCGCCCTGACCGGGCCTTACGCCGGTTCGGACGCCACCTCCATTCCCGACTACGGCATCGTCTGCAAGGGCGAGTGGCAAGGCGCCAACGTGCTGGGCGTGCGCCTGACCTTCGACAAGCGCTACATCACCCTGGCGCCGGTGGCCACGCTCGTCGGCCTGGCCTTCCGCATGCACGATCCCGAGCGCCTGCTCGGCGACCAGGAGGATCTGGGCATCACGCTCGCGCTGATTCCGCGCGAAACCGCCGGTCTGGAACTCGGTCGCCGCCACCTGCCGCTCAACAATCCGTTCCAGAACGGCCCGGTGCGCGGCAAGGACGTGTTCGTGCCGCTGGCCCAGCTCATCGGCGGCCCGGACATGGCCGGGCAGGGCTGGCGCATGCTGGTGGAGTGCCTGTCGGTCGGGCGCGCCATCTCGCTGCCCTCCAACACCACCGGCGGGGCGCGCACCGCGCTCGCTGCGACCGGCGCCTATGCGCGCATCCGCAAGCAGTTCGGCCTGCCGATCGGCCGCTTCGAAGGCGTCGAGGAGGCGCTCGCGCGCATCGGCGGCTACACCTACGCGATCAGCGCGCTGGCGCTGGAAACCGCCGCCGCGGTCGATCGCGGCGAGAAGCCGGCGGTGCCTTCGGCGATCGCCAAGTACCACGCCACCGAACGCGCGCGCGAAGTGGCGCGCGACGCCATGGACGTGCACGGCGGCAAGGGCGTGCAGCTGGGGCCATCCAACTATCTCGGCCGCGGCTGGCAGGGCGCGCCGATCGCCATCACGGTGGAAGGCGCCAACATCATGACGCGCTGCCTGATGATCTTCGGCCAGGGCGCCATCCGCTGCCATCCCTTCGTGCTGAAGGAAATGGAATCGCTGAAGATCGCCGACCACGACGAGCGCCTGGCGGTGTTCGACGCGGCGCTGTTCGGCCACATCGGCTTTGCCATTTCCAATGCCGTGCGCAGCTTCGTGCTCGGCCTCACTTTCGCCCGGATCGGTGTCGTGCCGGGGGATGCCTACACGCGGCGCTACTTCCGCAAGCTCAACCGCTACGCTGCGGCGCTGGCGCTGGTGGCCGATACCTCCATGCTGGTGCTGGGCGGCAAGCTCAAGTTCAAGGAGAAGATCTCCGGGCGCCTGGGCGACGTGCTCTCGCAGCTCTACATCGCCAGCGCCATGCTCAAGCGTTTCCAGGACCAGGGCTATCCGGTCGCCGACCGGCCGTTCCTCGCCTGGGCCTTCCATGATTCGGTGTACCAGATGCAGATGGCGCTGGATGGCGTGCTGCGCAACTTCCCGCTGCGCCCGGTCGCCTGGCTGCTGCGCGTGCTGGTGTTCCCGTTCGGCCGCCGCGAAGTGCCGCCTTCCGATCGCCTGGGCCGGCGCGTCGCGCAGCTGCTTACCCAGCCGAACGAGGCGCGCAGCCGCCTGATCGCCCCGATCTACCGCACGCCCACGGCCAACAACCCGGTCGGCCGCATGAACGCGCTGCTGCCGGAGGTGATCGCCGCCGAACCCATCGAGCGCAAGTTCCTGAAGGCGGTCAAGGCCGGCGAAGTCACGGGCTACGACTACGACCAGCAACTGGCCGACGCGCACGCCAAGGGCATCCTCGACGGCGCCGAGCGCGACCTGCTGGCGCGCGTGCGCGAGGAGACCTTCGAGTTCATCTCGGTGGACGATTTCGACAGCGAGGAACTGGCGGCCGGTGCGCGAGATCAACCGCACAGTCTGCGCCGTATCAGCAATAGTTGACAATATTGCAGGCCAGACAAGATCGTCGTAAATCGGCGACGGTCGATCATTGTGTGTTTATGCGCCGTTCATGTGGGAAAGTATATGATAACCTCGCGGTGGTCTAAGTTCTTACCGCATCGTAATGACTAAGTAAACAAAGGAGCTTGATATCATGAAGAATTGCTCTCTTTCTCCGCTCATGACGCTGACGTTGGCATTTGGATTCGCGTTTTCAAGCGCATCGCTTTTGGCGCAATCGACGGTTAATGCGAGTGTGGTCAGCCCGGTGAATGGTGCCATTACAAACGAAGTCATTAACGATCATGCTCTGCATGGGGAGATGACGACCTTCCATCATCAGGATGGACGGGTGGCGGCGATCATTTTTACCAATAAGGACGGGCAGATCGTTGCCTTGCCGAAGGTTACCATTGATCGAATCAATGAGTTGGCGGGAGAGCAGCGGGGCGCAATGCCAAACAGCAGCTCGACCGTTACTTGGCTCTATAACTTGCCAGGCGGTGGTAGCGTGTATGAAGTCAGCAATCGAGGAGTTCCGCTTGGCTTGCTGATCGTGCAGCCGAACGGGCATGTTACTTACGTTGCATATTGACTCAACTTTACGCGGCACCTCTCTAGAGTGGTGTCGCGTTTTTGATCGCTTCCTGATTACGTCTGGTGAATTTAGCTCCAAAGTCCAGAGCTCATGCTGTGATCGCTAACGGTGACGAAAAAGAACTTTCGATTTGGACGGGTACTGATCAGCTTGTAGCCTGCGGTGCGTGTCAAGATAGTTGTCGCCTGTTTCATGCAGCCAATCGCTTACTTTCCGGCTCTCGTTCCGGAGTACCGCACGTTGCCGCAAGCATGTCG
>Ga0265293_10001742_pt1 | contig 46256 bp, 45 predicted proteins | sample Munlanlewell138R_FD_192505 | JGI IMG/M metagenome (GOLD analysis project Ga0265293, IMG submission 192505) | Leachate microbial communities from a municipal landfill in Southern Ontario, Canada - Leachate well 138R | ecosystem: Engineered > Solid waste > Landfill > Unclassified | place: Canada... | reverse complement strand
CAAATGTCTGCCCTCATATAAAAATTATAATCTAAACTGGCAAAAATTACAATGTAGCTTTTGAGCTACACATTGTAAAAGCCATGCTGCAGTATTCAACTGCAACATGGCCTTATTCCTTAACATAGGTATATTTATTATCAACGAATCTTAAATATTTCAAAATAGTGCTTGATTTGCGCTTCAATTTCTATTAGTCTTTCTCTAGAAAATGAATTCAATTTATTTTGTCCACCTAAAATAGTCTCTCCATCCTTGAAGTTCTGAAGATAATATCTTTTGCTTCCCTTTAGATACTCTGCAATTTTCAGTATATCATCTTGAGTTAATAGTTCTCTGCATATAGTGGTTCTAAATTCATAATCTATATCCGAGCTTTTTATAATATTTATGCTCTCAATTATTTTTTCTATATTAATATTTGAATTCATTACCTTACTATACTTATCAATTGGAGCCTTTATATCCATTGCTATATAATCTACTAGTTCATCACTTATGAGTTTATTTAGGACATCAGGTGCTGTTCCATTAGTATCAAGCTTTACTAAATATCCTCTTGCTTTTACTTTTTTTATAAAGTCATATAGACCATCATGAAGCGTCGGTTCTCCACCTGATATACATATTGCATCTAGCATTTTCTTTCTTTTATCTAGGTAATCAAATACAAAACTCTCTGGAATTACTTCACCCTTATTGTATACAAGGTCGGAATTATGACAATAATCACATCTGAAGTTACAGCCTCCAGTGAAAAGAACTGTACAAATCTTATCTGGATAATCTATAAAAGATGATTTTTGATGTCCTCTAAACTCCATACCCTGCACCTCTCTATGATAAAACTATATTGCTTCTTTTATTACCTTATTATTTTCAATTAAGCTTACTTCTGTATCGAATTCTATTCTATCCTTAAATTCTTCTTTTTTACCCTTATTCCATGATTGAACCGGTCTATGGAATCCTACAACTCTAGTCCATACCTCAGTATCTTCACCACACTGTGGGCAAGTGAATTGCTCTCCTTTTAAGTATCCATGCTCTGGACATATGCTATAGGTTGGTGTAATAGTTAAGTAAGGTACCCTGCTATTTTCAAAGGCTCTTTGTAATAAAAGCTTAACTGTTTCAGTGCTATCAATTTCTTCACCTATAAATCCATGTAACACAGTACCACCTGTATATAGGGTTTGAAGATCATCCTGATGCTCTATTGCTTCAAAAATATCCTTAGTATGATCTACAGGTAGTTGTGTAGAGTTTGTATAGTATGGTTCCTCTGTTCCCTGAGTAAATATTCTAGGATATAATCTCTTATCCATTCTTGCAAATCTATAAGTCGCTCCTTCTGCTGGTGATGCTTCAAGATTCCATAGGCTACCTGTTTCCTCTTGGAATATTTGAATCACTCTGTTCATGAACTCCATTATATCTATTGCGAAATCTCTGCCTTCCTCTGTTGTGATATCCTTGTCCAATAAATTAACACATGCTTCATTCATCCCATTTAATCCTATAGTACTAAAGTGATTTTTAAAATATTCACCATGAGCGTCCTTTACTGCCTTAAGATAAAACCTTGAGTATGGGTAAAGCCCAGCGTCCATATACCTTTCAAGTACCTTACGCTTTGTTTCACATATTTCCTTAGATATTTCCATTAACTCTCTAATTCTCTTCTTAAACTCTTCTACTGACTGTGCCAAATATCCTATACGTCCCATATTTAAAGTAACTACATTTATAGAACCCGTAAGTGGATTCGCACCAAATAACCCTCCACCTCTTCGTCTAAGCTCACGATTATCAAGTCTAAGCCTACAACACATACTTCTAACATCTTCTGGGCTTAAATCACTGTTTACAAAGTTTGCAAAATAAGGAGTTCCGAATTTTCTAGTCATCTCCATTATTGATTCAACTACATCTGTATCCCAAGGAAAATCCTTAGTGATGTTTATTGTAGGTATTGGGAAGCTAAAGCTTCGACCTGCTCCGTCTCCCTCCATCATAACCTCACAATAAGCTCTATTAAACATATCCATTTCCTTCTGGAACTCACCGTAGGTTTTATCCTTTCTCTTTCCTCCAATAATAACTTCCATATTCTTAATCAAAGGATGAGGCATGATATCTAAGGTTATGTTGGTAAAAGGTGTTTGAAATCCAACTCTTGTAGGGATATTTAAGTTAAATATAAAGCTCCTAACTGCCTTTTTTACTTCATCATAATTTAATTCATCATAATAAATAAATGGGGCTACGTATGTATCTAGAGAACTTACAGCTTGAGCTCCGGCAGCCTCTCCCTGTAGCGTATACAACCAGTTTACAATCTGCCCTAGGAATGATTGCAAATGACTTGCAGGAGAGGATTCAATCTTACTACTAGCCCCTTTGAAGCCTTGCAATAGAAGAGCTTCTAAATCCCATCCACAGCAGTATGGAGCCAGGAGACCTAAGTCATGGATATGTAAATCCCCTTTAATATGTGGATCTCTTAATTCTTTTCTATAAATTTTATTTAACCAATACTTTTTAGTTATTGACTCAACAATATGATTATTTAGTCCTTGTAAACTAAATCCCATATTAGCATTTTCATTGACTCTCCAATCATCTAAAGAAACATATTCATCGATTAATGTCTCTGCATCCATAAAAAGATTTTTTGTTTCTCTCAATTCTTCGTGTTTTCTTCTATACAATATGTATGCCTTAGCAGTTTTGGCATGTCCTTCTTCAATTAGAACTTTCTCGACCATATCTTGTACATCTTCTACATTTGGTATGCTTGCTCCAAAAGCCTCAGTTACAATACTGACTACTATTTTCGATAGTCTTTCAGCAGTTTCTCTTTTGTCTCCACCAACTGATTTCGCTGCTGCAAATATTGCGTTTTCAATTTTTTTTGCATCAAAATCGACAATATCCCCGTTTCTTTTCTGCACCCTAGTAATCAAGGCACTACCCCCTTATATTGTGGTTTTTTTATTTAAGATACATATATATTGTATATAATTATATTATATTATAGAATAAACACAATATATTTACAACTGATCTCGTCATATTTATATATTATTTTTGCTTTTAGGACAAAAGAACTATCTAAAAATAAATATGTGTTTATTATTGTTTGTTTGGGATAATAATAAAGTAAATAATATTACAAGGAGTGATCCTTCTTGAACACCATAGACATACTTGTAAACGAACATGATAATATACAAAAAATGCTCAAGGTAGTAAGAATAATTTGTGTGGGTATCCTTGATGGGAAAGAAATCCCACATGATGATATGGTTTCAATCATTGATTTTATAAGAAATTATGCAGACAAACATCACCACGGAAAAGAAGAAGACATGTTATTTAGGGATATGACAAAAGAGCTTGAGGCTAAAATTGGTCCAGGTCCTGTTCAAGGAATGCTAATTGAACATGACTTTGGAAGAGGTTATGTTAAGGACCTAGAAACTGCTTTGATAGCTTTTAGGGATGGTAACGCTGATGTTAAGGTTGATATAATAGCAAATGCTATAGGATATGCTAACCTTCTAGAAAGACATATTTTTAAAGAAAATAATATGCTGTTTAAATATGTAGAGAAGAATCTATCAGAAGAGACTATGAATAAGTTGGATAGAGAATTTAAAGAATATGAGTCAAATAGTGAGCATATTGAAACAAAGGAAAAGTATATAAGATTGGCAGAGGAACTAGAAAAAAAATATATGTAAACAAATTGTCATCCTAAGTGTAGCGAAATCCCCCCCAAAACTTTCGCAGACCCTCAGGATGACAATTTTATATCTTATTATTAACTAGCTAATCTATTTAAAAAGCATTTTTTTCTAAATAATATAATACAAGCTTTGTAATCTCAGTGATTCGGTCCTCATCTACCTTATCTATTGTGTCCTCTGGTGTATGATATCCGTTATTTAAGTCCATATTAATTAAGCATAATGTATCTATACCCTTTGTACCAAAGGAATAGTGATCGCTTCCCTGGCCTGCTTCCTGAACACTATGAATTTTTAGCTCCCTTGAATACCGATAAAATTCTTCCCTTAGATTAGTATTGATACTATCAAAACTCAATAATGTAAGAGGCATTTCAGTTTTTGAACCTACCATATCTAGATTTATCATTACACTTGTATCTTTATCTAGTGGATACATTGGGTTATTTACATAATAATAGGATCCATATAGTCCTTCTTCTTCTCCATTAAAAGCAATGAAAAGAATTGACTTCTTAGGCTTATATTCACCTTCCTTTAATAATCTTGCGATTTCCATCATTACAGCAGTACCTGAAGCATTGTCTAATGCTCCTGGATTATATGTGCCATTTTTATTGTCACCTGCATGGTCAAAATGAGCTCCTATAATGATAAATTCATCCTTAAGGCTCTTATCCTTCCCTTCTATATACCCTATTACATTTGCTGCAGTAATATTTTCTATTGCATAGTCTGCATTAATATTGATATCTAAATCTTCATTAGCAGCCTTAACTAGCTCCTCAAATACTGCTACACTACAAGTGAAAAGCATTGGCTTCCCTTCGGTAAACTTAGCAGAAGGTAAAGCATTAGGTCCTACTACAAAATTACCGTATGAATGATTCGGACTATGAATATCTACTTCTACTATCAGTCCCCGAATTTTGCTGTTGCCATGTGCTACCCTATCGATTATATATCCACTTCCAACACTAGATAAAACTTTACTAGATACTAAAACTATCTTTCCTTCATAAGACTTAGTATTATTGACAAAATCTTCAGCATTATCTATAATCACACCTTTTCCCTTTGCTTCACCCTTTATGCTTAATTTGCTTATGCCAGTATTTACAGAAAATTCCTTTATGTACTCAAATTCCTTTTCTATCATTCCATCTTTATTTAATATTTCTAGCTTAGGAGCACTATATGTAAATCTAACATTTTGGTCATAATGCTGTAAATATGTTTCTAAATCACCAGGATAATCAAGCTTTATCTCCTTGAAATAGTTTTCAATATACTTGGTCGCCAGTTCGTTTCCTTTTGTTCCAGCTAGTCTGCCCTTATATTTTTCAGATGTTAATTCATCAATTATTCTCATAATGTTTTTCGTATCTATATCTTTTTCTTTAATAGTAGCAAAAGAAGAATTTTGATTATTCTCACTGCTATTTGCATTTCCAAGACTAGTACATCCACTTAAAAATAAAGAAGCAATAAGTACAATACTTATGATAACTCTTAGTCTCTTATTTGTCGTCACTTTAACACCCCCATATTTAATTATATACTAATAATTACAAAAATAATGTCAAAGTTTATGGTGTCAAAGTATAAAGGGTCAGGCTTTTGTAATTCTATAACTAGTTATAAAATCACAAAAGCCTGACCCCTATATCTTTCTATTTCTACATATGATCTACAACATTTTTAACCCATTTATTTGAAAGTAATCTTGGTATTCCAATAGCTGCCTTAACTACCTCTTCTAAACTGACCAATGCTAACACCCAATAAATTGGTACTTTTAATACTAATGCTCCAAAGAAGGCCATAGGCACTCCTACAAGCCAGACAGAACCCATCTCAAGGAACATAGAAAATCTAGTATCCCCACCACTTCTGAAAATACCAACAATTAATAATCCATTAATTATCTTAATACTCATAGTAATTGATATAACCATTAGCATTTTAGTAGTATAGTCATAGACTTCAGCTGAAACATTATTGAAAAGAGTCATTATAAGTGGAGTTGAAGTAAATAATATGACCCCTAATATAACTCCTAATGCTGGTCCGATTATAATAAAGGTTCTTGCATATGATATTGATTTCTCCTTATTTCCTGCTCCAATTTCGTTTCCAATCATAATTGCACATGCATTTGACATTCCTCTAGATAATACTAAAAATATATTTTGAATAGTATTAGATATTTGAACAGCAGATGTTGCTTCCTTTCCAATTCTTGCATATGCTACTGAATACATTACAGTTCCTAATGACCAGAAAAATTCATTTATAATTACTGGGGCTGCAGTCTTAAAGTATTTAACTACAAAGCCCTTAGATATGTCAATAAGCTCATGTAGCTTAGCAGCTAATGGATTTCTAGTACGATAAGTAATATATAAAACTAATACCATTTCAACGACTCTAGATAATAGAGTAGCAAGCGCCGCCCCTGCTGCACCCATTTCAGGGAATCCAAACTTTCCAAATATCAACAAGTAGTTAAAAACAGTATTTATTACTAAAGCAACTATGCTTACAAACATAGGTACCTTAGCCTGCCCAACGCTTCTCAATGCAAAATTAAATGTAAAGCTTACAGCTGTGACTAAATAGCTTAGTGAAATAACTCTTAAATATTGTACTCCTATTTCAACTACATCTCTTTCACGAGTAAATAGTTGCATAATAAGATGTGGTACGAAAAGCGCACCAATAGTAAAAATGATACTAATAGCACCACAAATCAACAAAGCTAACCCAAGAATTCTTCTAATATTTTTTACGTCCTTCTTTCCCCAAAACTGTGCTACAAAAATAGACGAACCACTATTAACCCCAAATAGAATAAGTGCAAAAAAGAAAAACACTTGATTTGCCAATCCTACAGCAGCTATGTTTGCATCTCCAAGCTGTGTTATCATAAGTGTATCAACCATGTTAACAGAGGACATTATAAGATTTTGCAATGTTATGGGCAATGCAATATTGGTCAGTTTTTTATAAAAATCCATATCCTTTAAAACAAGCTTCATTACATCTCTCCGTCCTAGCCAAAATTTATATTTAACAAGATATATTCTAACACAAGGAATCAACTACATCAAACAAATCTACTTAAAATCAAATGTTAGGATAATTTTATGGCACATAAAGGGTCAAGATAAACCCTGCCCCCAACAATGCTACTCCTATATCTGCCTAGCTAGAACTGGTGCATCGTTGATATCGTCACCATTATTTTACTGTCTAATTCTCCGATTCTTCTACTTTGCTACTCTAAAAATATTGATTATGAAATAGGAATGTACAACTAAAGATGATGTAGTCCCTAGTATTATTCCCACTATTACATCAGTAGGGTAATGTACTGCTAAATATATTCTCGATATTCCAACTGAAAATGCTAATATAAAGAAAACAATCATTAATTGTGGTAGATAATATGATAATATTGTAGCCATGGAAAAGCTAGCTGTCGTATGCCCCGATGGGAAAGAATAATCCTTTAATGCTATATCAAAGGTTTTTATATTCTCTAAAATATTATATGGTCTTTCTCTAGTCAATGATCTTTTCAGTATTTGAACAAATACCTGACTAAAGGATAATGCTGCAAGCATCTCTACACCTAACATTCTAGACCTTCCAGAATTTATTACAATTAACAATAAAGGGATTAGTCCTGAAAAAATCACTCCTCCTATTTCAGTTATACGAGGCATAATTAAATCCAGTACTTTGCAGCTTAATCTTGTATTGCACATATAAAAAATTCTTTTATCACCAAAAATTAAAAATCTCTTTATATATTTCATCTACATCTTCCTTCTCAATATTTTGTCCTGCAATACTATAATTATAATTATTATCCAGCAGTTTGTAAAATTCTATTTCTATTTTATATTATATTAGATTATAAGAAAAAGGAAGATGATATAGCCATTTATTTAAGCTGGCCCGTCAGGAATATATCCTCTAAACTGCGCCTTATATAGTTTTGCATAAATACCGTTTGTATCTAATAGTTCCTCGTGCTTCCCTTTTTCCTCTATTCCCTTATCAGTAAGCACTACAATTTCATCAGCATTTCTAATAGTTGATAGTCTATGGGCTATAACTAAAGTAGTTCTACCCACTGATAATCTTTCTAGAGACTCCTGAATAGCTATTTCTGTTTCGTTATCGAGTGCAGATGTAGCTTCATCAAGAATCAATATTGGTGGATTCTTTAGGAAAACTCTGGCTATAGATACTCTTTGCTTTTGTCCACCTGAGAGCTTTACTCCCTTTTCTCCAATATATGTTTCATAGTTATTAGGAAGAGTCATAATAAAGTCATGTATGTTAGCATTCTTAGCTGCTTCTACTACTTCCTCATCTGTAGCATCTAGGTTTCCATACATAATATTCTCTTTTATAGTTCCTGTAAATAAGAATACATCTTGCTGTACTAATCCAATGTTCTTTCTTAGTGACTTCAGTTTAATATCCTTTATGCTAATACCATCTATAAGTATATCTCCATCATCTAGTTCATAAAATCTAGGTATTAAATGACAAAGCGTAGTCTTTCCACCACCTGAAGGTCCTACTAATGCAAGGGTTTCTCCCGGTTCAATAGTATAATCTATCCCTGCCAAAACTGTTTTATTGTTGTCTTCATAGCTAAATGTAACATTTCTCAGTTCTATGTTACCCTTAACATCTTTTAGATCTACAGAATTTTCACTATCTACAATGTCTGGTTCGATATTCATTATTTCTTGGAATCTTCTAAATCCTGTCATTCCTTCCTGATATTGTTGAACAAACATAGCTAATCTTCTAATAGGCTGTAAGAAAAAGTTTACATACAATAGAAATGAAACTAGTTCTCCATAGCTTATAAGTTCTCTAAAAGCGAAATATCCACCTGCACTTAATGCAACTAGGTTTAAAATGTTAGAAAAGAAGTTAACTCCAGAAGTAAACTCAGCCATTACTCTAAAGGCGCCTTCTCTTGTTTCTCTGAACTCATTGTTTCCAATACCAAACTTTTCTACTTCAAAATCTTCATTAGTAAATGATTTAGATACTCTTACTCCTGATATACTGTTTTCAAGTTGAGCATTTACTGCTGCAATTTTCTTACGCTGCTCCATAAATGCATTTTCTAACTTTTTCCTTTTTGATACAGCAAACCATATCATAATAGGTACAAAAGCAAATATAATTAGCGTCAATCTCCATTCAACATTTAAAAGTATAACAAAGGATCCAACTAGCATTACTAGTGAAATAAATAAATCTTCCGGTCCATGATGAGCCAACTCAGTTATTTCTCTTAAGTCGTTTACTATTCTAGACATGATATGTCCTGTTTTTGTATTATCAAAATATTTAAAAGATAAGGTCTGAATATGAGAAAAAATCTCCTTACGCATGTCAAATTCCATCCTTGTGCCTACTATATGACCCCATGAATCAACTACATAATTGCAAATATATCTAACTATATACAATAGAACTAATACACCAGTTATAATGACTAAGCTTTTTATTTCTTTATTTGGAATTACTTCATCAATAATCTTGCTAGTAGCCATAGGAAAAACTAAATCCAATGCCGAAATCATAAACGCACAAATCATATCTAATAAGAATATCTTCCAGTGTGGTCTATAATATGTAATAAATTTTCTAAGCATTATGAGGACCTCCTTCATATTTATCTAGTTGTTTAGCTAATTCTTCTAATCCAAATAGCATATTATCTACAACTTCTTCATTAATATCAATTAAAGCTTTCTTTACAAATTCAGTACCTGCCTGGTAATTTATTGAGTTTATCAACTCCCTACCAACTTGTGTAAGAGCAACTTTACTTACTCTTCTATCATTCTTATCCTTAACTCTTTCTACTAAGCCCTTTTCTTCTAACCTTGATATTCTCTCAGAAATCGTATTCTGAGCTTTTTTTGTTTCCTTAGCCATCTCTCCTATAGTTGGAGGATAATCCGTTTTATTAAGAAAAATCAATGTATGAAATTGATCAAAAGTAAGATTGTTGTCTTGAGCTAGCAGGTGACGCTTTCTATGTACTAGACTATTAATATACCTTACATACTTGATTATTTCTTCTGTTTTCATTGATAGGTCCAAAATCTCCCTCCCCTTTATGTCGTAGTGCGATATTTTTGATACACTAAATATTATAGGGTATTAATTCTATGTTGTCAATCGTTATAATAAATAAAGGGTGGAAGAAAAAATCCACCCTTTTAATCTCTAGCAAATCACTTAATACCAATATCCTGGTCCATAGCCGTAGCCATAACCTGGATATCCAAAATATCTTCTTCTCCTCCTTCTTCTTCCTAACAGACTTCCTAATAATATTATACCAATCAAGTCTCTACTTAATCTTCTTCTACCATAATATGGCCTTTGCATGGTATCAATCATACTTGCACCATATTTATTTTCATCTATGTCAGCATCTATTTCTGGACTTTCTCTCCTCATACCATCGTATATCTCGTCAATCATTTCTTCTATTTCTCTATCTGAAGGTTCCCAATCCATTCCCCTCTCTCTAGCACGTCTTTCAATACAATCGTTTACCTTCGGATATAGTCTATGATATAAGTCTGGGTATCTTCTATACATATCAGAATCGTCAAAATATTTATCCATGTAGTTCATAGTGCACCTCCTTATTTTATGCCCTTTCTTTGCACTATCATTTTACGTAGAACGTCCTGTTTTGTTACACTACATGTATTTTAACAATTTGTATAGCTCAAAACACAAGTCTATTTATTCGCTTTGGTCACCATCTAGACTTAATTCTAATTTACATCTATTTAATAGGGATGCAATCAAAAATGTATTTATGTAAGTAAATGCCACAGCTCCAGTATCATTAATAATAAAAGCAATAATTGATACTATAAACATTAAAGAATACTTTTCCAAAAATTCAATATCCTTTTTAATAATATTCTTTATAAGCTTTTTCTCTTCTTTATAAAATTTCCTTAAAAAGAATATTTGAAATATAATAATTATATTCCAAGGTGGCAATATTGATATTAATAAAAGCTGCTTTAGCTTAATGATTATGATATAATATAATTCCTTAATACCAAAAATCCTAATACGCTCAACAAGACTGCCTGCATGACTTATATTTCCACTGTTAATATCAATATATATGTTTGCACCCAATATAATAATTCCCATACCTATTAAGACAAGGATTCCCTTCTTATCTTTATTGCCCTTAAATAATTTCACATATAGTACTATTAAAAATAAAATAATTGACGTTATATAACCACCTACATTAGCTCCATATTTTGCTGATAGTGCAATTATCACTATTGGTAAATACAATAATGCCACCCAAGATGGAACATAATTAGATACAAGCTTTCTCAGTTCATAAAATGTAATTATAGAGGTAGCAATCAAAACTCCCATGACGTCATTATTTAACCCATAAAATCTACCTGCAGCAACTATATTGTTATAGCCTATGAAAGAGCTATATATCAAATTGGGATTGAAAAAGTTTCCTATTAAAAAAAGTACATTTATTGTTATAGATATGACTACAGTTGAGTTAATTTCTCTTTCAATCAATATCCTTGAGATAAATAAAGATGTAATAATTATAAAAATACAATATGTCAACAAATATCTGTGGAAATTAAAAACTCCATATAATATAGATAATAGTAAGCTTAATATGACACTAGTCATAATGAAATCATACCTATTAAAATCTCGCTTTTTCTTAATTGTATAGCTAGATAAAACAATAAGCTGAGCCATTATGACAAATCCATGAAAAACATATTTAATAATACTTAAATTCAAAAACTCAAGTAGATTATTCTTGTTCTCTTCAATGATATCCATACTTTCTCTTTGGCTTACAAATATTCTATTGCCAATACTTCCAGCCTTTTCAATTTTATATTTGGCTTCTATGTCAGTCTTTATGTCTAAGCTAGTAATCAAGCCATCCCTTCTTGTTGTTTTACTAGATATAATACCCGGTTGGTCTTCAGAATTTTTATAAATAATAGGAAGTAGATTACTGTTCCATTTATAGCTAATATCTCCTTTAATATTTTCAGGAAATACATATATTCCCATACTTTCATAGAGATGTACATTACTCGGTTCGTCAATGTATCGTTCTAATACTTGAATCCTTTTTTTGTTCCCTTCAATATTATATGAAACTACTAAGACATCCACATGTTTATATAGGTCATCAGTAGTTTTTCTAAGCCATTTAACATCATAATAAATATCTTCAACTCCTTTGTTAATTTTCCCCTCCTTATTTGCTATTAATAGGGATGAAGGTCCTTCTCCTAAAAAGCCTGTCCTAATTCCCTTTTCCTGTAGATTATCACCTAAGAAGTCATTGCTTTTGGCAAATGAAGGGTAACTGTTTTTAAGGTCTTCAATTAAATTATCATATCCTTGTATTTCAATGGTGCCTTCATTAAGTAACCTTATGCCTTTGTACAGTCCATTTTTTAGCTTTACTCGCCTCCCTTTAGCCATGGTCATAAAAAAGCTTTCTTTATTGCCTTTTCTATATAATTCAGCTGTTTTTACACTCATAATGCCTAAGGAAGCATTATTACTTATGATTTTCTTAGTAGTATCTAGGTCTAATTCATCTAATACTATAATTAAAACTTTCTGATTAGTTGCTAAGCTAAAGCTAGACAATCCAAAGATTAGAGATAGTATTATAATCAATGTTTGTAAAATTTCTTTTCTTCTTATTCTCATGATTTCATCCTTTTAGTACATTAAGTGATTGATAATAGAAAGAATCCCAACTATAACTGCAAATATACCTACTATAGCCTTTAGTATAAAATAATCATCAATAATTAAATCATCATTCTTAACTATTGTTTTTTCATTTATCAAAGCTTTGCAATCAAAAAAATCCCCAAAAATTGAATATAGCCCTATTAAAACAAAAAATAATCCTATATACAGCACACTATCACCTCTTATAATTGCTTTAATACACCAATATTTAATATATTAGTTGTATAATATGATTATTGGACAAATGTTACAAAAAAATACTTTTTTATATGCAGGACTTCCCTAGCTTTTGTCGAATACTCCATAGATAAACTAACTCTCAAAGGGGCGATTACATGAATATTGCAATAGTCGGGGCAGGCCGTGGTGGCACAAATCTTATTAAATCCTTAATTTCATTAGATAGTGTGAAGATTTCCATTGTCATAGATTTAGATCTAGAAGCACCTGGTATAGCCATGGCCAAAGAGCTAGGAATTAGATACTCTTCGTCACTTGATGATATCTCAAATGTACCTGTAGACATGATAATTGAAGCAACAGGATCAAAAAAAGTTGCAGATGCATTAGGCGAAAAATTCCAAAATAAGTACGATATAATTGATTCACATGCTGCATTACTAGTATCCTCTTTAGTAGAAGGAAATATGATTACTTTGGGAAAAATGAATAATCAAATAGAAGCAATTAACAAAACCTCCGCTATTGTTCAGAACAATCTTCATTCAATATATGATTCTGTTAATGATGTTCATAAAATAGGCGATAGCCTTTTTGCCTCGACTGATGCTTCAAACAAGTACATAGAAGAAAGCGATAAAGTCATTAATTATGTAAACAAAATTGCTAACCAAACTAAAATACTAGGATTGAATGCGAACATAGAGGCAGCAAGAGCTGGTGAACATGGAAGAGGCTTCTCAGTCGTAGCTAAAGAAGTCCAAATACTAGCTGGCAACAGCGAAAAATTTGCCCTAGAAATTAGTGAACTTTTAGAAAAGATCTCTGGTGAAATACAAAAAATTAATTTAGAAATTGGAAAACTCAAAGTTCTATCTGTAGAACAAATAGATTCGTCTAAATTAGTAAGTACTGCCATGGATAAGCTAACAGAAGTAGTAACAAAATAATAAAGGAGAAAGCATTTTTGCTTTCTCCTAATTTTTATTTAAATTTATATGGCAAGTTCCTTATTTATTTTTTTGGTCAATTCAAAAATTTTCATGCTGTTATTTCTAGTTAAGCCAATCATTTTTTCTGCGATTCTATATTTTTTCATTTCGTAATAGCACAAAGCAATATAATACTTTAGTTCCTCGAGCTTGTCCTTATCAGGTGCATCAGAGTTTATTGCAATCTCATAGGATAAATTAAAGTATACCAAAGCCTGGTCTAATTCTTTTTTATTATATAAAATAATTCCAATTTTCTCATGAATATCACTTACATATACTAAATCGTTTTCTCGTGCATAGTAAACTAAAGCTCCTAAAAGCTGAGACATGGCGCATTGATATCTTTCGTTATGCAATGAAAATACTCCTTTAAGATAAAGTGCCTCTGCTCTATAGTTCGATAATTCAAATTTTGATGCTAAATAAATAGTTCTATACAGATTTTTCACATACTTATAATCAGTAATCTCTAAGTTAAATTCAACCTCTTCTAACCATTTTTCGCATTTCTCTCTTGCTAAATCTATATCACTTTTTAATAAATAGGATGAATCTATATTTATATCATAACCCTTTAATCCAGCATATTCATTGATTCTATTTGATAAATAAGTAGCATTAATTGCATTAATAGCTCTTTTATTGTTTTCAAACATAGAGATGTAGTTCTTAGAAAATTTATCACCAGCAATTTCATCCTGCCGAAGCTTCAAAATCTTTCTGATTTCCTTTAGTCTCTTACCAGGACTTAAAATCTTTAGTTCTTTCATTCAACAACACTCCTCGTTTTACGTGTAATAAAACTTTAACACAAAAATAGCAAAAAATCAGTCATAACTTGTCGATTTAGTAAGATATTTTTTGTTTCTTTTGTTTTTTATGTCTAAGATTAATTTTTTATGTCTTCTCTTTGATTTAGCCAAGTGACTATATGGTCAATTACATCATCTCTTGTTTTTTCATTCATAATTTCATGATATAAACCTGGAAATAATATAATTTCTTTATCCTTTGAACTGATTTTTTTATAAAAATTTTCAGAACCTTCCTTTGCTACAATCATATCATCTTCTCCATGAAGAATCAGGCAAGGGCAATTGTACTGTTCTATACTATCATTAAGCCATTTTACTCCATTTACTAGAAATTCGACATATAAATTTAGTGTTGCATCCTTCAAATTCAATGGGTCTATTAGATAGTTATTTACAACATCCTGATTTTTACATAATGTATTGGTAATAGGATTTTTAATTCTAATTTTAGGTGCAATTTTACTAATAGCTACAAGAGCCTGACCCTTTAAGCCTTTAACCTGTGAATTAGCGCTAATTGCAGCTGCAGAAAGCATCTGACCCTTAAGCTTGTCTCTGTATTTAATACCATAAGCTGCTGCAATTAATCCACCCATACTATGACCTAGCATATAAATGGGAACGGATGGATTCTCTTCTATGGCCATGTCAACTATAGCATCTGTATCAAATAAAAAATCATCAAACTTCTTTATGTAACCCTTATGACCCTCAGTTTTACCATGTCCTCTGTTGTCAAATCTGTATACTCCATAGTTCTGATCATATAAAACCTTAGTTAGATACTCATATCTTCCTAAATGCTCTGCAAAACCATGAACTATAACTACGATTCCTCTAGGATTATATGGTATATCCTGTACAAAATGTAGCCCTAGCCCATCAAAGGATTTGACATAACCTTCTCTTTTCACAGTAAAACCCTCCTTAATATTATCTGATGCATATACAATAATACTATTAAATAAAGAAAGTATTAAGTACTTCCTTATATTATTTATATATTTATGTTCTTAACCATATTGTACTACATTTTTAATATGTTTACAGACAAAATGTGATAAAATATAATAAGTTTAAAGATTTGAAAGGAGTTTGACTATTGGATAGCAATTTTTTTAACTTTCTAAAGATGAAATACAATATAGATTTAAATGAACAACAAAAATTAGCTGTTTTACATAAGGATGGACCTGCAATAGTCTTAGCCGTTCCTGGTGCTGGTAAGACAACAGTACTTATATCTCGTACTGCTCATATGATAATGAACTATAATATCAAGCCTGAAAATATATTGTCTATTACTTTTAGTAAAGCAGCAGCAAGAGACATGAAGGACCGGTTCACTTCTATCTTTGGCAGCAATATTGGAGCTAAGGCAATATTTTCAACTATTCATAGCTTTGCCTATTCAATTATTAGAGAGCATGGGAATTTAACTAAATCTCATTATACCTTATTAGAAGGGAACATGTCGGCAATCAGCAAAGTAGCAATTCTTAGAGATATATATAAGAGCATAAATAATGCTTTTATAAATGATGATAAATTAGAAGAGCTTCAGAGTAGTATAAGCTATATAAAAAATATGATGCTGGATGTAGAAGAATATCTCAAGCTAAATAAAAATCCAATAAACGGGTTTAGTGAAATATTCAATATGTATGAAAGCTTTAAAAAAGAAAATAATTATATCGATTTTGATGATATGCTAACGCTAGCTTTTGATATACTTAAATCTAATCCAGAATTATTAAATAAATATAAAAATAGGTTTAAATATATTCAAGTAGACGAGGGTCAAGATACTTCTAAAATTCAAAATGAGATTATAAAAGTTCTCGCAAAGCCGAATAACAACTTATTTATAGTAGCAGATGATGACCAAAGCATATATGGATTCAGAGGAGCTGTACCTGAAGAGCTACTTAGCTTTAATAAGAAGTATTCAGCTTCAAAGATGTTTTACATGGAGGAAAACTATCGTTCTTCAAATAATATAGTATATATATGTAATGAGTTCATTAAGAAAAATATTAGTAGATACACTAAAAATCTGATTACCTCAAATCCTAGTAATAGACCTATAACCATAGTCAAGGTAAAGGACGAGTATCAACAGTATAACTATCTTATAGATAATCTATTGAAAAAGCAGTCCTATTATAATTCTGCTATATTATATAGAAACAATTTATCACTAATAGGTATTGTAGAATCCTTCACTAGACATAGTATTCCTTTTTATGTTAGGGATTCTAAGATGAATTTCTTTAACCATTGGGTTTTAAAGGATGTGGTAGCTTTTTTTAATGTAGCACTTAACCCTAAGGATAAGGCTTCTTTTGAAAAGATATATTTTAAAATGAATAAGTATATTTCAAAAAATGCTATGAATTTTGCCCTAAATGCAAAAAGTCCAGACACGGTTTTTGATTTGCTTCTAGAATTCCCAGGATTTCAATACTTCCAGCTTGAGAACATTAGAAAGCTTGCCAAGGAATTCAGGCAATTATCAAAGAAAAAACCAAATGATGGAATACAATTCATTGAAAAAGAACTCGAGTATTCTAGCTATCTTAAAGATAACTGTAAAAGTCTTGGTTATTCCTATGAAGGTATTAAATCAATAATATCAAATATTAAAATAATTGCTAAAGAAACGAAAAGCATTCCAGATTTTCTAGATAAGCTCAATAAGCTACAAAAAAGTATTGAGGATTCCAGATTCAATAAGGGAAAAAACGCAGTACATCTATCAACTATACATTCTGCAAAAGGACTAGAATTTGAAGAAGTATATATGGTTGATTTGGTAGATGGTGAATTCCCATCTTCATCTACTATAGAGGTCTATGATGAAGGAAATTTCAAACCAATGGAAGAGGAAAGAAGGCTTTTTTATGTAGGTATGACAAGGGCAAAAAAATATCTGGATATAATAACCTTAGATTCTATTAATAATGAAAAGGTTGAAAACTCTAGATTTGTAAAAGAGCTTCAGGAAATAATGCTAGATCTCCAGAAAAACCAGGCTAGGAATAGTCTAAAGATAGGAAGCCAAGTGATACATACTAAGTTTGGCAAGGGAAAAGTGCTGAAGTTAAATAATGATAAGATTGAGATAATGTTTGATAATAACTGCTTAAAGAAAATGTCTTTAAATAGTTGCTTGAAGAATGGATTGTTGAAGGTGTTAGGGTAAGGGGACATTCGTCCCCTTATCCCTATGTTAAAATGCTATGATTAATCCGCCATCATTTGCATAAACTGTGCTGATACCTGCTGTTTCTACGATTATAATGTCTTTGAATCTATATCTTTGCTGAACTTGTTCCTTGAACTTCAGAGCCTTTTCTAGGCAATTACAATGTGCTATACCTAAAATCCTATCCTCTAGCTTTTCTCCTTGTTCTCCTATTACCTCTACTAGCCTTCTTAAAGCTTTCTTTGAACCTCTAACATTTTCTACTAGGGCAATTTCACCCTTTTCTGTACCTCTCATTATTGGTTTAATTGAAAGCAATGAAGCTATTTTCCCCTTTAAGGAGCCTATTCTACCTGCTTTAATTAGATTTTCAAGTGATTCTAAGACAAAAAAGGTCTTCATGTTTTTTATATATTCATTTACCCTTTCAACTATTTTAAGGTTATCCTCTTCATTATTTAAGGTTTCTAGTATTTTTAAGCTAATTAAGGTCTCCCCTACAGATGCGCTAAAGGAGTCAAAAACATGGATAAACTTATTCGGAAGCTCTTCCAATACCATTTTTTTTGCCATCATAGCATGATCATGTGTGCTACTAAGCATAGAGGATAATGTGACAACAAAAATATTTTCTGCATCCTCATATTCCTTAATAAAGTCTCCAGGTGAAGGACTAGCTGTCTGTGGAGCCTTATCTGATGCACTCATAGCCCTTAATAGCTCCCTTGTATCTAAATCTTTATCATCGACATATACCTTATCTTCTATATGTATAGTTAAAGGAACTAGCTTTATATCTACTGTTTTTTTCAATTCTTCATTAAAATCACAGCAACTGTCTGCTATAACCTTAAATCTCATAAATTCTCCCCCTAAATATTTTGATATTTTTATTATTACATTTTACTTAAAAATAAACAAGGTTTTTGTAGAAAACTCGAGAAGTAGTTTTGATTACTACATATTATTATATCATCACTCTTATTGGTGTTACAACAATTATTTATTGTTTTAACTATAAATTTGTGTTATCTTATAAATAATCGAGGTGATAGTATGAATATTTCAGAAGACCAGCTACATAAGCTAGTAAAAGAAATCTCTTTATTTAATGAAATTGATATTAGAGATATACCTAATATAGATCTCTACATGGATCAGGTAACGACATTTTTTGATGATAGGCTTGGTCATTTAAAAAGAGGAGAAAATGAGCCAATATTAACTAAAACTATGATTAACAATTATACTAAAGACAAGGTTATTATTCCACCTAAAAGCAAAAAATATAGTAGAGACCACATGATTTTACTTATTTTGATATATAATTTGAAGCAAATATTATCTATAAATGATATTAAATCCTTGCTTATGCCCTTAACCATAGAACTAACAACTGATGAAGATCCTAGTATTTCTCTAGAAGATATTTATTCTGCTTTTGTTGATATAAAAAGCGAAGAACTTGCAGGCTTTCAGGGCTATTTTGAAGATAAATTTACTAATATAAAAGAAAAGCTATCGGAGAAAAATAAAGATAGTATCCCTAAGCTTGAGCTTCTATTATTAGTGCTTTCACTTATTACCCAGGCAAATTCTCAAAAAAGACTAGCTGAGAAAATAATAGATACTTATTTTAAATCAAAATAGAACATTCATAAAAAGCCACCAATAGGTGGCTTTTTATGATTTCGCACCATGATAAGTGCATGATTGCCTAGTTTGACTATCTCTCTCTGTTGTCTTTGCTGTCTTTGTTGTTAATGTCATTGTTATTGTTATTGTTGTTGTTGTCCTTGTTGTTCTTGTTTTCATTTCTGTTTAAGTTGTTTAGCTTATTATTTTTTTCTCTTTTGTTCTTAGCCATAACCAGACTCCTTTCTTTGGTAGTTCGATAATATTTTATCCATAAGTAATAATATTATGTGCTTTTAAAAAAATTTTTAAAGTATTTAAAATTGATCTCTTACATAAAAAAGACATGAGATTAAAGCTCAAGTCTTTCCATTTATATCTATTTAGTTCTTAACTCCTCTAGATTCAACTCTTCCTTTTCAAAAGCGATTATTTCACCCTTATTTATTACTATACAAGGTATGCCTACTCTACCAGCCTTCTTGACTTCATCAAATCTAGGTGAATTGTCTCTAAACTTTAAAAAACTTTTTAGATTTAGCATGTTCTCTGTTATATCCAAATAAATGAACTCAATGCTTTCATTTGAAAGAAACTCTTTCATTGGCTCGCAGCCTGGTCAATGCTTACTTCCAAAAACAATTATCTTTTTCATGCAAACCCCCAATTTGTGCTGCATATTAGGGTTCCACCATCCTTTCCTTATAGAAAAATTGTAGTATATAAAACTATTATAACTTAATTTATTTGCCTTGTATATCTACATTACACTATTGTTTTACTATGATGCCTTAGATAATAGATTAGCTTTTACCTTCATTATTTAGTTTATCATATCTATATAATATGGCTATCATTCGCTCTAGACTTATAGGCTCCTTAGGTGAAGTACCATCTGTAATATTAATTTCTGGACCTCTTGCCCACTCCATAGCTTCCCTTGCCCAAGGGCTTAAGGATGTATCCTTTAGTTCCTTGGCAACCATAACTTTAAATTTATTCCACTGTGCCCAATTATCTTTTTCCAATATCCTAGGGCAATGCTTTCCACTCCAGTCATAATGTCTTCTTAATCTATCTACTCCCCAGCCTCTCTTTAACAGTATCAGAGCTGATAGCCTAACTGCATTTTCTATAGTTTTTTGCCTGTTTCCGCTTTCACATATTTCAATTGATATAGACTTATTATTTCCTGTGCCTTTTAGTCCATCTCCTGCATGCCAAGCTATTTCATTTTGTGGAATAGCTTCAAAAGCCTCCTTTTCATCAATGACTAAATGCCAGCTAGCAGTTCTTGTGTTGCTTAGATTAGTTAACCAGTCCCTTTCATTCTGTGCAGTGCTATTTGGATTTGCAGTGCTGTGGATAGTTAGATATTCAGGTTCCATAGCTTTACCTGGTCTTCTATTATAAGGTGTATCCTTAGGAATGTGTTGGACACTGACTATCATATGAATCCTCCCTTTAAACTTCATATACGTCAATAGTTAAAAATCATAAATAAAATCAGGTACTATAAAATATAATACCAGAACATATGTTCGAAGTAAAGAGAGAAAAAATTAGCACATGAATACTGCCATGTGCTAATTTTCTGCTATTTTGTAGAGTCTTTTAATTCAACTATTGTCGATTTAAGCTTTGGTACATCATTATGAAGATTTAATATAGTGCTGCCTACAAAAACTCCATCTGCACCTGATTTTTTAGCCATATGGAAGGATAATTGCATTGAGTAGTCCATGAGCTAATCCATATAAGCTCCCAAGAGTATGTGCCATTGAATGTACTATACCTAGTTAAACATTAGTAAATGCCATACCAGCCACCATTGAGGCATTCAACATTTTTTCTCTGTATTCTAGCTTGCTTCCATCTTCAACTGCTTTTGGTAGATATTCTACTATATCCTTAACTGCAGCTTCTACAAGTATATCACTTAAATAGTTTGCCCTGTTTGATCCCCAAGCTTCTAGTCCATGTGCTAAGGCATCCATACCTGTCTCTGCTGTAATCTTTGATGGAATAGTCACTGTAACTAAGTGACCAAACCTGCTTCTAGGGTTCTTTGTGTTTTTGTGATTTGGACTCCATATTTGTTTTCTACCACATCATAAATGGATTCCTTGTTAAAATCATAAACCTTAGCAATAGTCAATACTTTTAAATATATTTAATACATACTTATTGTTTTTTGTAAGTTTTTAACTAAATAATGAAGTCCTATTGTGCATATAGTATGGCAGAATGAAAATTTATAGTAATAATGTTCTAAATAGATTAAGTTAACTTTTTGGGGAAATTGACTACATATCTTTTTTGCTCTTGAAAATAATAATAGTGAGGTGATGAATGTGTCTAATAATAAGAAAAAAGAAAAGAACATGGCAATGCCTATTGAAAAGCAAAATACAGCTGCATGGGCAAACATAGAAAAACAACTGCCAAAGTCAAGAGTTCATATACCAAATTCTCATCAGGTAACAAATGCTAAGGAATGGGTGGATAGTAATCAGAAGTAAACTCAAAAAAAAGAAGTTCCAATGGAACTTCTTTTTTGAGTCTTAATACTTCATTTCTGTCAGCCTTTTATAAGTCTTATATCTTTCTCTAGCATGCTTCTCTGCTTTGTTAAATAATTCATCTGCAATATTAGGAAATACCTTCATTATTTGTGAGTATCTAATTTCTCCCTCAATAAATTCCCTAAATGATGCAGTTGGTTCTTTGGAATCTAGTATGAATGGGTTTTTGCCCTCCTCTTTTAAGAGAGGATTATATCTATAAAGATGCCAATAGCCTGCTTCCACTGCTTTCTTTTCTTGAACAACACTAGTTCCCATTCCTGTTTTTATACCATGACTGATGCAAGGTGCATAGCATATTATAATGGATGGTCCCTTATAGCTTTCGGCTTCTCTAATGGTTTTTGTTGCCTGATTCATATTGGCACCGAGAGCAATCTGTGCCACATATACATAACCATAGCTCATTGCCATCAGACCTAAATCCTTTTTCCTAACTCTTTTGCCGCCCGCTGCAAATTTAGCCACAGCTGCTGTAGGAGTAGCTTTAGAGGATTGACCTCCTGTATTTGAATATATCTCAGTATCCAATACTAAAATATTTACATCTTCTCCTGTAGCCAACACATGGTCTAATCCTCCATAACCAATATCATATGCCCAGCCGTCACCACCTATGATCCAGATAGATTTCTTAGTGAGGTAATCTTTCTTCTCCAATAATTCTTTTGTAATTGGGTCATTATGACTGTGTTCTTTAAGTGACTCTAGAACTCTTTGGGAGGTTTTTTTTGATAGTTCTCCATCATCCATGTTATCAAGCCAGTCTCTAAAGGCTGATTTGCATTCATCATCTAACTCTGATTCTAATCCTTGCCTCATCAAATCTCCTAATCGTTCTCGCATCTGCTTAACTCCAATTGACATTCCAAATCCATACTCAGCATTATCCTCAAATAAAGAGTTAGCCCATGAAGGTCCTTTCCCTTCAGGTGTGGTACTGTATGCAATCGAGGGAGCACTAGCCGCCCATATAGAAGAGCAACCTGTTGCATTGGCTATCATCATCCTGTCTCCATAAAGCTGAGTCACTAGCTTGACATAGGCAGTTTCACCACAGCCAGCACATGCTCCTGAAAACTCTAGTAAGGGTCTTGCAAATTGACTGTTCTTTACAGTTTCCTTATTCACCAAATTATCCTTGTCACTAATAGTCATTGCAAATTCCCAGTTTTCCTCTTGTCTAACTATTTCTTCATCTGCATCCACCATAACTAAAGCCTTTCCAGGTGCAGGACATACATCAGCGCAATTTCCACATCCTGTACAATCTAAAGTGCTAATCTGAATACGATAGGCAAGGTTTTCAATCCCTTTACCAATTGCCTTCTTAGTTTCAAATGTTTGAGGTGCTTTAGTCTTCTCTTCTTCATCTAATAAAAAAGGTCTAACTACAGCATGAGGACAGATATATGAGCATTGATTGCATTGGATACATTTTTCCATCTGCCATTGAGGAACCGTTGGTGCAATACCACGCTTCTCATAGGAGGTTGTGCCTAATGGATAAGTTCCATCCTCCATTCCTATAAAGGCACTGACAGGTAGTTCATCTCCTTCATGTCTTGCCATTGGTCTTTGAATATTTTTTACAAAACTAGGCTCTTCTTTAATAGGTAGTTCTTCATCTTGAGCTTGATCCCAATGAGCTGGAACATTTATCTTAACTAAGCCATCTATGCCTCTATCAACGGCTATATTATTCATTTCTACTATTTTTTCGCCCTTTTTACCATACATGCTTTCAATATTTTTCTTTAGATATAATATTGCATCTTCAATAGGTATTGCATTAGTTAGCTTAAAGAAAGCAGCTTGCATAATCATATTGATTCTATTACCTAATCCAATTTCATCTGCTATCCCCATAGCATCAATAGTGTAAAAATCAACTTTATTATCAGAAATAGACTTTTTTAAAGAAGCAGGGAGCTTATCCTCTAGTTCATCTTCAGTCCATGGGCAGTTTAGTAAAAAAACTCCTTTATTTCTAATGCCCTTTAACAAATCAAAATGATTCACATATGAGCTGTTATGGCATGCAATATAGTCTGCACTATAAATCAAATAGCTAGACTTAATTGGACTTTTCCCAAATCTAAGATGAGAAATGGTAGAGCCTCCAGACTTTTTGCTATCATATGAAAAATAGGCTTGAGCGTACAAATCTGTATTGTCTCCAATAATCTTGACTGCAGTTTTATTTGCACCTACTGTTCCATCAGAGCCTAGTCCCCAGAATTTACACCCAATATTTCCTTTAGGTGTTGTATCTCCTATATCCTCATCTGGAAGTGATGTGTCACTTACATCATCTAAAATTCCTATGGTAAATCCATTCTTTGGCTCCATCTGCTTCAAGTTTTTATATACAGCAAAAATTTGAGAGGGTCTTGTATCCTTAGATCCTAGTCCATATCTTCCTCCTAGAATTATAGGTTGGTCTTTATGATTATAGAAAAGACTTTTTATATCTAAATATAGGGGTTCTCCAGTAGCACCTGGTTCCTTTGTCCTATCTAAAACAGCTATTCTTTTCACACTTGCAGGTAGCACCTTAAAGAAGTATTTAGATGAAAATGGTCTATAAAGATGGACCTTAATCAAGCCTACCTTTTCACCTTTACTCATTAAGTAATCTATGGTTTCCTCTATTGTGTCACATACAGAGCCCATAGCTATGATTATGTCCTCTGCATCCTCTGAGCCATAATAATTAAAAGGCTTATAATCTTTTCCTGTTAACTGACTAATATCACCCATATATTTGGCCACTATATCAGGAACATTGTCGTAGAAAGTATTTGATGCTTCTCTTCCTTGAAAATATACATCAGGATTTTGTGCAGTTCCTCTAGCTACAGGATTATTTGGGTTTAATGCATTCTCCCTAAACGCCTTTAGTGCATCATGGTCTAATAACTTTCCTAATTCTTCATGTTCTAGTACTTCAATCTTCTGGTACTCATGAGAAGTCCGAAAGCCATCAAAAAAGTGAAGAAAAGGTACCCTAGACTTTATAGCAGCTAAATGGGCAACACCTGCTAAATCCATAACCTCCTGAACACTATTAGATGCTAATAATGCAAAGCCGGTCTGTCTAGTAGCCATTACATCCTGGTGATCACCAAAAATTGATAATGCATGAGTTGCAATTGCACGAGCACTTACATGAAATACTCCAGGCAACAATTCTCCTGCAATTTTATACATATTGGGAATCATAAGCAAAAGCCCTTGGGATGCTGTATAGGTTGTTGTCAAGGCTCCTGCCTGTAAAGAACCGTGAACAGCACCTGAAGCACCTGCCTCTGACTGCATCTCCACTACTCTAACAGTTTGCCCAAATAAGTTTTTCTTCCCGTGGCACGCCCATTCATCTACTCCCTCAGCCATAGGTGTAGATGGAGTGATGGGGTAAATGGCTGCTACATCTGTAAAGGCATATGATACATAGGCAGCTGCTTGGTTCCCATCCATAGTTTTTTCTTTTCTTGCCATCATTGTCCTACCTTTCTTTTGGTTTTTTATTGTCTTCCATATCTAGGTATATTATTTGATATTTTCATGGAATCATGCATAATCCTTGTAAATTCACGAAAAAAAAGACTCTAAGCTTGGAACAAATAAAGTTCAAAGCCAGAGCCTTATATAAAACTGTATTTTAATCAATTTAAATTTACTTTACATATCTAGCGTTGAATTCCGCATCACTCTTAGTAAGATAGATAATACCTTCTATAAATCCAATAATTGCTGGTACATAGGTCCAACAGAAAAGTAAATACAGTATTCCCATACCTATCTTTCCTAAATAGAACTTATGTATTCCCAGACCTCCTACAAAAATGCCAAGTAATCCTGCGACAACCTTACTCTTAGCAGGTTTATAAGGTGTAGTGGTATACATAGGTTGTGACACAGCTGGTGCTTGTTGTGGTGGAGCCTGATATTGAGGTGCTTGTGGTTGCTGTGGTAAGGATGTAGTTATGGTTTCTCCACAATATTTACATTCCCCTGCATTCAAATCTAAAGAAGCTCCACAGGATGGACAAAATTTGTTACTCATTAGAATCACTCCTTCTCTATTTTTTGACCAAAGTATAATACCAAAGCTAGTATAAAAGAATAGATTGAAAGTAAAACTAGCTGCCAAACTAAATATCCTATGATAGTGCCTTTTATTAGGAATATAGAAAATATACTAGATAAAAGTATATACAGTATAGTAATTACTATCACAGATATAAAATAAGGCACCCCAAGTCTACTAAAAATCTTATTTGGAAAAAAAATCATTCCATTTAAAAGTGCTAGTCCCAAGAGCAAGAATAAAAGAACTAGTAATGACTTGTCAATAGCTACACTATAAAACAAACCAAAAACACTAAAAAAACCATAGATTATAGCAATATCGAAAACTATAGAGCCTAAGATTTTCAAAATATATACTGATGAGGTCTTATTATTTATCAAAATTAATCCTCCAATTTAGTTCCGCATTCTGGGCAAAACTTTGTCCCAGGCAAACTTTCGGCATTGCAATTTGGACATACTCTCTTCTGCATTGAATTACCACAACCTGGGCAGAATTTAACATTTTCATCAACTAGGGTTTTACATGAAAAGCATTCAACCTTAGCTATAGAAGCTTTCTCTCCACAATTAGAACAATACTTAACGCCTTCTTGGATAGCAACTCCACATTTACGGCAGCTAATAGTTTGACCAGGTGTGTTCATAACACTTCCTGCAGCTGTGGCAAATGTGTTGGCCACAGCTAATCCAGCTCCTGCACCTAATCCAAGCCCTATACCTGCAGATGCAATACTGCCTCCACCTTCGTTACCTGCAGCTGTTTCCATTACATCAAACGATCTCTTGATGTTGTAGCGATTGTCTCCAATAATATCAAAGGCCGCTTTTTCTCCAAGTATTTTGTTAATAACATCAAAATCTTCATCAGGAAAATTAATAGATGATATAAAGAAATTGATTATATTAATACCAAAGCGATTGAATTCTCCTGCAATACGTTCCGTCGCTTCCTTAGAAATATCCTCTAGCTTTGGAGTAATCTCTAATACTGATATCCTTTGGTTGATTATTATATCTGAAATAATTGTCTTGATTTTTGATACAATGACCCCTCTAAAGTATTTAGTCACAATGTCATACTTAACTACCTGACCATCACCTACTGCTCCTATTATCTCTGTCAGAAACAAACGATAGTCCATAATCTTCATTGCAAATTGGCCAAAGGCACGTACCCTAAGTTTGACATTATACTTAGGGTCTATTAGACTTATAGGATCTGTAGTTCCCCATAGTATATCCAGTTTTGCAGTAGTATTTATAAAAAACACTTCAGCGGTAAAAGGAGTTCTTCCCCCAAAGGGAATATTAATAAAGGACTTTAAAAAGGGTATGTTATTAGTGCTAAGTGTATAAGTGCCCGGTAAAAACAAGTCTAATGCCCTACCACCCTTAACAAAAATAGCCACTTGGCCTTCATTTACAATAAGCTGTGAGCCAGTGGAAAAATCCTCTCCAGGATATCTATAAATAAGCCAATCTCTATTTGGTATACCTCTAAATTTAATAACATCTATAATAGACAACATATCACCTCCCACAAGTATTATGAAATAAATGATAATAAAATAACGCTTTAAAAAATTTATATCTCCATTTATAATTCGATACAAGTATCTTTTTTCCTCTATTGAAAATCTTTTTTTACATTATTACATCTTTTCAGACATTTTTCTGTCTTTACATTATAAATAAACATTTAAATAAGATTTCACAAAAAATACAAAAAAACAAATCACAGAAAAAGTACTTTATGTAGACCTTTTCTGTGATTTCCTAAATAAAGAGTTACCTAGTCATTGGCACTACCTTTTGAACTTAATACAACTTTCTCTCCACACCCGCTACAGAATGTATCACCCGGCTCTAAGTCTCCACCACAATTTGAACAATTATCAGGAGTTTCTAGGGTTATTGGAAAAGCATAGCCACATCTCCTACAGAACTTTGAATCATCAGGTGCTTCATTACCACAGTTAATACATACTTTATTGCCCTCACCTTGCTTTGGAGCTTGGATTGGAGTCGGAATTGAAGCAGGTATTGGTGTCTGTGCTGATGGCTGAATTGGTGGCACTCCTTGATTATTTATATTAGTGGTAGTCTTTTTCTTCTTCCCAGTAGCCAATATTACTATGACCAGAACCAATACAAGAACTACTATACCACCAACAATTGCAGCAATTAATATTATGTTAATTTCCTTTTTATCTTTAATAAGTTCAGGCATCTTATCAGGTTCAACATCACTAGCTGCTGCTACTTCTGGTTTTGGCTGTAAATCAGCTGAAGTACGTGCCTCCGCAAGTAAATCTGCTACTACAGGATATCCAGGATTAGTCTCATTTAATCCACGTAGGATTTCTAATGATTCATTGAATTCTTCCCCTTGAAAAAGAGAATATGCCTCTTTAAATTGAGATGTAAACTTACTCTCAGTTGGAGTTACATTTATCTCATTTAAAAACTGTTTTGCAATACTAATAGGAATAGCAAAATTCATCCCCGCAACTTGTGCTCCGCTATTAGGGTCAATCATTCCAAATGTATTTATACCAACTACCTCTCCATTTTCATTAAACAGTGGCCCTCCCGAATTTCCTCCATGAATAGCAGCATCTGTTTGAAGAATATTCCAGCCTCCTGCCATCTCTTTACGTGCACTAATGATTCCACTTGTTAAAGTAGGCTCTTGGATAGCCTGTACAACATTCAGAGCATCATCAAGTGTGGCTACTGCTGGATAACCCATAGCATAAACCTTATCACCAGTACGAAGTTTAGTATCATCTCCTAATACTACAGTAGGTAAATTGGTCTTATCCAATTTTAGAATAGCTATATCTTTACCTGGAATAGACTCTCCTGCTTTTCGTAAATCAAGCGCTACACCTTTTGCACTTACATCGCTACCTGGAGTTACATTGCCTAGGTAGCAATTATAGCTTGTTTTAAGATTATTGATTTCAATATTATATGAAATCAAGTTATAAAATGCATCTAGCATTCCATCAATTTCCTCTTGGCTCATATTGTAACCAAGTGTTCTCATATCAGTAACAAAGCTATTAGTTCCTTCTATAGCATAGCTTTCAAGTGCACTCATTGCAAAGTTTAGATATAACTCATCCTCATTAGTCTCTACAACATGGGCATTGGTAATAAGATAACCATCTGGAGTAACTATGAAACCAGTGCCAACTACTGCTGTACTTGATGTCTCAGTATATATATTTCCTGTGCCAAAGGCATAGTAGGCCATATTTTCTATCATAAGCTGTACCATAGCCGAATACATTGCCTCTTCTGTATTTGGAATTGAACCCTCTTCTATCAATTGAATAATAGTATTAGATAGATCAGTCTCAAAACTACTATCAAACGCAAATTCGTACATTGTAATATCAGCTGTCCACATTGTTTGTATCAATACTACTCCAGGTTTGTTTATCATTGCAAGACTTCGTGTATCTACGGGAATTATTGTCTTATTGCTTGCTTCAACAACTGGTGAAAAAATGAATGTAATGACTATAAAGACAGCTATTAACTTATATACTGATTTTAGAGCGTGTTTAATCAAATATACCCTCCCCTTTATTCATCTAATTGGATTACAAAAAATATATCTATTTATATAATACCTTTAACAGGATAATATTAGTTTAATAATATACTCTTATTTCTTATGTAAAATTGCTTTTGTATTTATAATATACATTTTATTTTAAATAGTGCCATATGTTTTATAATTAGTGTTATCTATGCTAATTTGCATCTGTCTTTACACCAGTATTGACTTCTGTTTACACACGTGTTATTCTATAAATGAACAAAATTAGGAGGTGACTAATGATTATGAATACTAAAAAACTAGCAATGTCAGCTTTACTAACAGCGCTTGCAATTATTATTCCTTTTGCTGTATTTTTCAAAGTAATAATTCCACCTTTTACTGCTACTCTAGGCTCGCATGTCCCTATGTTTATAGCAATGTTGCTAGGTCCTGAAGTAGCAATTATGGCAGGTCTTGGCTCAGCTCTCGGATTTTTCTTAAACCTTGGCCCACTAGTTGGAGCCAGAGCACTTATGCATGTATTCATTGGACTTTTAGGTGCAAAGCTTATAAGAAAAGGTGTGTCTTTTTGGAAGGTATCTGCAATCACTGCTCCACTACATGGACTACTCGAAGTTCTCGTAGTTATGCCTTTTATAGATTTCAATGTTTATAATCTACTTATAATCACAGGGGTAGGAACTGTACTTCATCACTGTGCTGATGCTTTTATTTCATATGTCATAATAAAGGTACTGCAAAAATCCCCTGTAGCAAATATGTTAAAACCAGCTAATAAAAGTATTCATCTATAAAAAATAAAACAATTCACTCTCTTGTTTTTTCAAGACTATGAATTGTTTTTTATTTTTAACCATTCAGTTTTAATTGATATATAGCATCCTCAGATACACTGGTCTGAGAGCAACTCCTAAATTTATTCCCATAAATCATCCATCAGCTTTTTGATTCGTTCCTTTCTCTCTAAAGTAGATTCTTTGTCTACTGTAATTACATCACCATCAATCAATAAAACATCTCCCTCCTTAACTTCATCTGGGAGTAAGTCTCGATTTATATCTACCATAGTACCATCTTCTTTTTCGCAAATGACAAATTCACCCTCAAATCTATCTACTGTAAGCCTCATACGACACCTCCTTTTTCTGAGAATGTTAGATTTCCTATATTTCTTTGCTTTTAATAATTATAATATAAATGCCTAGACAATAATAGGTCTAGGCATTTATAAATAATAATATTCAATTTAATCTGTATTAATAATTTTCTTTTCTTACTTCGAAGTAGCTTTGTGGATGTGCACAAGCTGGACAAAGCTGTGGAGCTTTTTTGCCCATTACAAGATGTCCACAATTACGGCATTCCCACATAGTCTCTTCAGATTTTTCAAATACTTTTTTCATTTCTACATTACTAAGTAAAGCACGATATCTTTCTTCGTGAGCTTTTTCTATTTTTGCAACCATTCTAAATTGAGCTGCAAGTACAGCAAATCCTTCTTCTTCTGCATCTTTAGCAAACCCATCATACATCTCAGTCCACTCATAGTTCTCACCTTCAGCTGCCTGAAGAAGATTTGCTGCTGTATCGCTAAGTTCTCCAAGAGCTTTAAACCAAAGTTTTGCGTGCTCTTTTTCGTTTAAAGCAGTTTTTTCAAAGATTGCTGCAATTTGTTCGTATCCCTCTTTCTTTGCAACTGAAGCAAAGTATGTATACTTATTTCTTGCCATAGATTCTCCTGCAAATGCTTCAAGTAAATTTTTCTCTGTTTTTGTTCCTTTTAAATTCATAGTATCTTCTCCTTTTCTTTTATTATTTGCCATTTACGGCATAAATGCTGGTCCAATAATTCTAGAAAAAAACACGTCTACATACTAATAGTATAACATACTTCAATAATTTTTCTAGAGAATTTTTAACTACAATAAATTAATAATATCCTTCACAGAATTAAATACATAATCAGCTTTAACTACACTATTTTCATAGTCTTCTTGTTTTGTTTCACCTGTATAGACTAGTACAGAAGCTATACCTGCATTTTCTCCTGTCTTAATATCTGTATATAATCTATCTCCTACTATTACCATATCCTTTTTATTAAAATCATATTTTAATGCAATACTATCCACTATTTCCTTGTTTGGCTTACCAATGATTTTTGGTGTCCTTCCTGTAGAAGCCTCTATAAAGGCAGCCATTGCACCTGCATCTGGCATAAATTTGTTATTAGGTAATGGACAATTAAAGTCCGGATGAGTAGCTATGTATTCGACTCCTTCAGAAATATATTCACATGCAATCCATAATTTCTCATAGGTCAATGTCGTATCAAATCCTAATACCACATAATCTATATCCTTGTGCCTATCTTTAATCAATACAAATCCTTGGCGACTAAATTCCTCTTCTAAGGACTCTGTCCCTAATAGGAAAATCCTTGCACCTGGTTTTTGTTTATTTATGTACATGGTAGTAGCTTCTCCTGAAGTAAAGACCTCTTCTGGTGTAGATTGTATACCTAATCCATTAAGCTTTTCTACATATACCTCTTTGCTTTTTGATGAATTGTTAGTAAGGAAGATATATCTTTTTCCTTTTTGTTTTATAATATCTAAAAAAAATTTAGAACCGTCGATTAGCTGGTCTCCAAGATATATGGTTCCATCCATATCTAATAAAAACACTGTCTTTTCCCTTAAAGTATTCAAGACCTTCCCCCTCATATAAGTTAATGCTCATTCTATAATAATTTTATCTTGTAGCTTTTTATTTAGTCCTATACAAATAGGCCTGTATGAATCCATTATATCATAAAGTTAATGTGGATTTAATTAGTCAATTATACAAGAGTTCATTGAAAAAAGCCCAATTAAGGGCTTTTGACGTATTTTTCCTAATAGAATTATTTGTCTATTTTAACTCTCTTCCAGTTTCATTCAACTCATCAACAGGTACCACAATATTTTGATTGTTTTCTAACACCCTCACTTGTGCAGTGTTGTCTTTCGGATTTACATTTTCTATCCATATTTGATTACCATTGTGTAAAACTTCAATGTTTTCACGGGTTTGTTTTAATATTTCATTAGCTCTATTAGAAAGCATATTTTCCCCTCCTACTATTTTTTCTAGAGTCATTAAAATGACCTAGTAATAGTTTGTTGTAATCTAAGAAAAATATGCACTCAGATATTCTTTTCACTATCAATCATCAGATCTAGAATCCTTTATTCTGCCTTTCTTTCTTTGTCTTACATTTTCTGTCAAAAGGAATTCTATTTGTCCATTAATTGAACGAAAATCATCTTCTGCCCAAGAAGCTATTTCTTGCCAAAGGGATGATGACAATCTCAAGAGTATCTGCTTTTTTTCATTATTCTTCTTTTCCATTTTTCATCATCTGCCTTTTAAATATAATATATTTTAACTAGTATATGGAACCACTATTTACAATAGGCTGTGCATCTTTGTTTCCACAAAGAACCACTAGTAGATTGCTAACCATAGCTGCTTTTCGTTCCTCATCTAAACTTATCATATCATTTTCACTTAACTTCAAAAGAGCCATTTCAACCATTCCTACTGCTCCCTCAACTATCATTTGTCTAGCATCTATAATAGCTGAAGCCTGTTGTCTTTGTAGCATAGCAGCTGCGATTTCAGGAGCATAAGCTAAATGGGTGATTCTTGCTTCTACGATTTCTAGTCCTGCTATCTCCACCTTGGATTGGATTTCAGCCTTAAGACTTTCAGCTACCTCTTGACTACTTCCACGAAGAGATTTTTCATTATCTTCATTGGTGGAATCATATGGGTATACTCTAACAATATTTCTTAATGCAGCATCTGTCTGAATAGACAAGAACTCTGTATAATTATTGACATTAAACACAGCTTTAGCCGTATTTACTACTTTCCAAATAACAACTACTCCAATTACAATTGGGTTACCTAGTACGTCATTGATCTTTTGTTTATCGTTGTTTAGTGTCATTGCTTTAAGTGATATCTTTTTGCTCCCCATAGATGGTATACTTATAGTATTGGGGGAATTTGGCTTTTCTTGATTTGAGATTAATAAACCTGTAGTTGTAGATGGTGTAGCTGGATTAACAGCAGATGTAAATGGATTAACAAAGAAAAACCCCTCGCTTCTAAGAGTGCCGTAATACTTACCGAAGAGAGTTAGCACTAGAGCCTCATTTGGTTTTAATACCTTTAATCCTGCAAATATTATTGGAGCTATAATGAAAAAATAAATCGTTCCTAATAGAATTAATATAATACCAATAAAGTTTCCACCATTATCTATGACATGATTTGTACCAAAAATTATTAAAGCAACTGCTCCAATCATAAGTAAAATATTTAGTAACAGAATAGACATACCATTTAAATAACTTGCCTTTTTTTCTTCAATATGTATTTGATTTCCCATTGCATTAGTATTATTTGACATTTAAAGTCCTCCTTTATAATATAGATTATATGATATTGTTTTGATATCATAATTATATGATATAGATATTCTTTTCTTCTGTCAACAAAAGATTCTTAAATATTTCTATCAGTTATTTTAAAAGTGATTATGATTGATCTTAAAATGGAAAAATGGATGATCACATAATTTAATCATCCATTTACTATTTAAATCATATTCTTAATTTCTTCTATTTCTAAGGACAAAGAGTCTAATCAATTGTGCAATTCCTGTTGCCATAGCAGCTATGTAAGTTAAAGCTGCAGCTTGAAGGACCTTCTTTGCACCTTTTGTCTCTTCTCCTGAAACATAACCATTACTATCAAGCAATTCTAATGCTCTACTACTTGCATTAAATTCAACTGGCAAAGTAATTAATTGAAATAAAACTGCTGCACCAAATAGAACAATACCTATATCCATTAATCCACCAAGACTTGGTATCAAAAGCCCGGCAATAATAAATAACCAAGCTGCAGAAGAACCAAATCTTGCAACAGGAAAAATCACATTTCTCATTGATAGTGGTGCGTATCCATCAGCATGTTGAATTGCGTGACCTACCTCATGTGCTGCTACGCTTACAGAAGCTATTGAACTACCTCTATAAACCTCTGATGACAACCTAAGCACACGACTCCTTGGGTCATAATGGTCACTCAGCTGTCCTGATGCTAATTCTATTGGTATATCTTTCAATCCATTCTGATCTAAAAGACTTCTAGCAACGTCTCCACCTGTATACCCTCTTTGTGTAGGAACTCTTAAATATTTTGCAAAGCTTGATTTGACTTTTCCCTGTGCATAGAGTGTTAAAGCAATTGCTGGAAGAAGTAAAATCATAGTTGAATCAAATCCGTAAAATCCATTTGGATAAAACATCAAATCACTCCTTTTAATAGTTACTATATCAAAAATTTTGTTGTTCACATTTATAAATTCCATTTTATCCTTTGTTAATTGATAATGAATTATAAGAAGCTCTACACTTTACATACCAATCCTATTATAATTATACCCGAATATTGTGAATTAAATATGAACAAATTATTAAAAACAACTATTATCAGAAGTTAACGATTACTTCAAATTATTATGTTATAATACCTATAGCTAGTATGTACTAATTGGCAACAGAACAAATATACATGGTAAGCTATCTAGAAAAGGAGATGACTATGTGCTTCAATTGAAAAATATAAAGAAAAGCTATACTACAGGTGATTTTATTCAAGTAGCCCTAAATAATGTAAACCTTAACTTCAGGAGAAACGAATTTGTGGCTATTCTTGGCCAAAGTGGCTCAGGTAAAACAACCTGCCTCAATATAATTGGTGGTCTGGATAAGTATGACAGTGGTGACCTTGTTGTCAATGGAAAATCTACAAAACACTTCAAAGACTTAGAATGGGATGCCTATAGAAACAACAGTATAGGATTTATATTTCAAAGCTATAACCTTATTACCCACCTAAGTATATTAGACAATGTAGAAATGGGTATGACTCTTAGTGGTGTAAATTCTAATATAAAACATAAAAAAGCTTTAGAAGCCCTTGAAAGAGTTGGATTAAAAGAACATGTACATAAGAAACCTAATCAGCTTTCAGGTGGACAGATGCAAAGAGTAGCTATAGCTCGTGCACTTGCTAATGACCCTGACATCATATTAGCAGATGAACCTACAGGTGCTCTAGATACAGTAACTAGTCAACAGATCATGGAGCTTATAAAAGAAATAGCATCTGATAAGCTAGTTATTATGGTAACACATAACCCAGAACTAGCAGGGAAATATTCTGATCGTATCATTACATTTAGGGACGGTGGAGTAATAGATGATAGCAATCCATATAATGATATCAAAGAAGAAAATAATTACCAATTAAAAAAGACGAGCATGAGCTTCTTTACTGCATTAAAGCTATCAGGTAAGAATATCTCAACCAAAAAATGGAGAACAGCTCTAACAGCCTTCGCGTCCTCTATAGGTATCATAGGAATTGCTTTGGTCCTCAGTCTTTCCACAGGTTTTCAAGAACAGATTGACAAATTTCAAAGAGATACTCTCTCAGAATTTCCTATTATAATAACTCAAACAGCTTCAAATATTAACATAGAAAACATGGAGGAAATGCGTGAAGAAATAAGGGCAAAGCTTTCTGAATATAAGAAATACACTGATGCAAAAGAGGTATATCCACATGATCCTGAAGAGAGCTCTATACTTCATACCAATAGCTTTACTGATGAATATATAGAATATATAAATAATATAGATCCTAGCATATGTCGTAGTATAGGCTTTACAAGAATAGTTGGTATGAATTTACTACGCCGTACAGATAATGGAGCTTTCCCAGTAACTATCTCTACAGGCATGAATATGGGAGGTGATAACAATACACCAAATACCTCTATTATTTCTAGCATGAGTGGAGCAGGACTATCATCATATCCTGAAACCCTTGATGAAGCTGGACCAACTTTTCTTGAAAAGAACTATAATTTGCTAGCTGGAGAATATCCTTCTAAAAAAACTGACCTCGTTTTAGTAATTGATGAACGAAACCGTATTAACCATACTATATTAGATAATCTAGGGATAGAAACTAAAAATGCAGATAGTATAAAATTTGACGATATCGTAGGTACTGAGCTAAGGCTTATATCTAACGATAATTACTATTCAAAAACATCTATGGGAAATTTCATGCCTAGAAGTGACTTTGATACTATGTATGACTCAGAAAACTCAATATCCCTAAAAATAAGTGGTATCATTCGTTTGAAGGAAGATGTCACCATAAGTATCCTAGGTAATGGGATTGCTTATGGTGATAGGCTAATACAGTCTATAATTAATGTAGAAAAGGATTCAGAGATAGTAAAGGCTCAAAGAGACTCTGACCTAAATGTGATTACTATGGAGAAGCTTAATGAAGATACAAAAGACAGCTTTGTTACTTACTTAGGAGGACAGAGCACTCCTTTCATGATTTTCTTGTACCCCAACGACTTTGAATCTAAGGATGCAGTATTAGATTACTTAAATGCTTATAATGAAGGGCAAAAGGATGAAGAAAAGATAGTATTCACAGACCTAGCAAGTACTATGACAGAAATGACTGGCGGAATAATGAATGCAATAACTATGGTATTAGTAGCTTTTTCAGCTATTTCATTAGTAGTGTCACTAATAATGATTGGTATAATCACCTATATTTCAGTACTAGAGCGTACAAAGGAGATCGGTGTTCTTAGAGCCTTAGGTGCAAGAAAAAAAGATATCACTCGTGTATTCAATGCAGAAACCTTTATAATTGGAAGCTTTTCAGGATTATTGGGAATCGCTATAGCTTATTTATTGACATTCCCTACAAATAGAATTATTGAAAATGCTACAGAGCTAGAGAATGTATCTAGGCTTAATCCAGTTCATGCAATAATACTTATAGCAGTAAGTGTTCTTCTCACATTACTGGGAGGATCAATACCTGCAAAAATGGCTGCAAAGAAGGATCCTGTTGAAGCATTGAGAACTGAGTGAAAATTTGGTAAAGAATTGCTCCCTCCAGGTAGAACAAAGAGAATCCATCTACTTTGAAGGGAGCATACTTAATCAACAACTCAGGCACCTGGTCCCATGAGTTAGATTTTTAGGTCTAACTTTTGGGATCAGTTCATTAGCAAATGACCATTTTCTTTTAGCCATCTTCGCCTTTCAATATAATCTGGAATTATAAGTTCTACTTCCTTCCAAAAACTTTTTGAATGGTTCATGACCTTCATATGGCATAGCTCGTGTACAATTACATAATCAATTATAGATATGGGTGCCATTACCAATCTCCAATTTAAGTTGATATTTCCTTTTGCGCTACAACTCCCCCACCTTGTCTTCTGTTCCTTAATAACTACTTTACAGGGAGTCACATTTAGCCGAGAAGAGTAATCTTTTATTCTCTCCTTTACTAACTTAGAAAAAGATTTCTTGTACCAAATAATCAATTCCTTCTTTATTGACTGCTTTTTACTATCATTCTTTATACCTTTAGGTAGATACACTATTATTGCTTCATTTTGGAATGTCACCTTAACTTCACTTTGGTCCTTCTCCACTATTCTAAGTTCATATTCCTTTCCTAGATAAAGAAGTTTTTCCCCATTAACAAGCTTCCTAATAACTACATTTTTCTTTATTTCTTCTACTACACCTAGTTTTTTTATAATCCAATTTGTTTTTTTCTCTACTATCTCAACAATCTGCTTTTCAGCAATATATAAAGGAACAGATACCTTAACCTTCCCAGTCATATCTATGGATATTCCTATGGTTTTTCTCTTAGTTCGAACTATATTATAATGAATAGTCCTATTTTGAGTCTCAAGCAAATATCCTTTATCCTTGATGCTATCACCACCTGCTAATATAATTTTATTTCAACATATTTCTTTACAAAATTGCTACTACCTTTCAATTTATTGCTGAGTTTTCAAGCACTATGTATTTAATACTCTATTTATTATATAATAAATTATGGAATAATTGTTGAAAAATAGTCTTATAACATTAATAAATAAGGTGGATTCTTTGTTAGTATATATTGATACTGACGCCAAAACAAAATAATATACAATATTTTTAAGTTCTTTTTATAATTGTGCCCTTACATTTTGGACAAATAATTCGTATTCTCCCTTTACCTTTAGGTACTCTAAGTTGTTGCCTACATTGAGTACATTTGTAAAATCGATAGTCCTTAAGCTCTTTTAAATGGTTAAAAGTTTTTCTTATTTTAAGACTTATTGGAGACCACCATTGTAAAAACCTCATATTCTCTTGATGTCTTTTGCTAATATTTCTTGAGAGTATTCTCATATAAGTCAAAGCTAAAATTATAACAGCAAAAGTATTGATTATATATGAATCTATAAATGAACTTATTATTAACAAAAGAAATGTCAACCCTAACATTACCTTTGAAAGCTGGTCTATTCCATAACGCCCCATCATCATCCTTTGAAGCCAGTTCATTTCATTCATCTCCTTGTAAAATTATAGTTGCACTCAGATATGTATTGCCTTTTCCCACCATAACCACAGCATATTTTGGAGCTACAGCTTTTAAGAAGAAATCTGTAGTTGAACTTTCACTTCCATGATGACCAACCTTCAATACATCTGCTTTCCAAGTACATTATTATTAAGTAGAAACTCCTCTGTCCATTCTTCTCTATCTCGTCCTTAACCTCTCTCTAGTATTCCTTAATCAAATCTTCTTTCATTTGATTATCCCATTTACTAGTCAAGCCTGGTTGTAAATATTCGGTCATATGAGCATAGTCTTTTTTCCAATGGATATTCCCTGTGATTGCATCTTTCATTTTTGTAAATGGATATATAAGGCGCATATTCGCTTTAATTGATCAGTAATAAAATACGCTTCAAGTCAGTACACCCCTTTAATTTCTTTTATCCAGGTATTTCGACAATTTTCTTGCAAGCCCTTCTTTTTATATAACTACTCTTTTCTATATTCAGATAGGTTCTTTGGGCATATTCTATCACTCTACTTACTTTCTTTTAATAAATCTCTTCCATACTCTATGCATCTAGCTATGGCCTCTTGGCTCGGATTCCACTTTTCTTTTATTCCCTCATTTATTAATTCAAAATTATATCTTTTCAGGTATTCATTTATTTGGTTTACAGATTCGCCGCTCCAACCATAACAGCCAAAGGCTGCATATCTTTTGTTTCCTAACTTATAACCTTTTATTAGTTCTAAAAGACTAGCTATAGAAGGAAAAATCCCATTATTCATAGTAGCTGAACCAATTAGGACTGCTTTAGATTTAAATATCTCAGTTAAAATATCAGTATTATCCATATCCCCAAGGTAGCAAAGTTTTATTGTAGTGCCTGGATTAGCCTGTCTGATGCCTTCAGCTATAGACTGTGCCATTTTTTCAGTACCACCACGCATAGTATCATATGCTATAGTAACCTGATCTTCAGAATAATTATCTGACCATTCTCCATACTTTTCTATAATATACTCTGGTTTTTCCCTCCAGGTAACTCCATGGCTAGGACATATTGTTTTTATATCAAGATTTAACTTTATTAGCTCTTGAATATTTCTCTTCACTATTGGGCTAAAAGGCGCAAAGATATTAACATAAACCTTTAATGCTCTTTGATACAGCTCCTCTTCATCAACGCAGTCATCAAATAATAAACTTTCATCAATTGCATAGTTTTGTCCAAAAACATCTGTGCTAAAGAGAATGTTATCTTTAGTCATATAAGCAAACATACTATCAGGCCAATGAAGCATTTTTGCTTCATAAAAAACTAGCTTTCTCTCTCCAATAACTAACTCGTCACCTGTTTTCACTTCGATAAAATTCCAGTCCTTGTGAAAATGTCCCTTTAGGGAACTAATAGCTGCTTTAGTGCAGTATATAGGGGTATCTGGTATTTCCTCCATAAGCTCTGCCAAACCTCCACTATGGTCTACCTCTCCATGGGTGATAACTATGTAATCAATACTATTTAGATTTATTTCTTTCTTTAATTCTGATACAAATTCCTTTCCTAAAGGCTTCCATACAGTATCTATCAGGATGCTTTTTTCATCCTTAATTAAATAAGAATTATATGTTGTTCCAACTCTTGTTGATAGTTTTTTCCCAAGAACCTGTCCAAAATCCCAGTGTATCTTGCCAATCCAAGTAACTGCATCATTTATTTTGTAGCTCATAGTTTTCCTCCTGACAATTACATATATTTATCCTAAGACAATTCAATTCTTAATCTTTTCTTTTAGATTACATTTATTTGAATTCAATTATATCATAATTATATAGCTGTTTGGTTTACAGATATGCAATAATCAAAATATGTGCATGTGTAAGATATAGTCTAGCATGATGAACCTAACTTGATTCATGATGCATTAGCACCATTACTTCCTGACCACATGTTTAGAGAAGAATTCTACTATCTTACTAAACTATGAAGAGTAACTGAAGTCAAGGCGTCAGGTTGTGATCCAACAAAACCAAGATTGTCAGTTACTCCCTAAATATAGAACCCCTTACTTATTATTTACCGATTAATTTATTTTGAACTGACTTCTCTTTACGCTAAGCTTTACAGAATTATATAGTATCATTCCTATTGCAGTATTTATAATCACAGCAGGTATTACAATTAATGATAACAATTCAATGAAGCTATCCTGCATTCCTGATAATAGTGCTGCCGAAGAAAGGAATACTATTCCGCTTATAAAAGTACCTACAGATATGACTATAATCATTAATATCTGGTCTGAAACTCTCTTCGCTAAAACTTTGATAGAAAGGTATATCACTGTAGTTGTAACTAATTTATCAATAATATTAGGTACTTGCCCTGCTGGGAATCCTGTTGTAAGTGCAGAAAATATTCCAATAGCTAGACCAGAAATGATGCACGATTTAAAGTCCTTATTATAAAAGATCACTATAAATAGCATAACTAGTGAAAAGTCTGGCTTCATACCAAGAACTAAGGGTGGAGTTATTTGATGTAAAAGAGCTCCTATAGCAAGTAACAAAGAATTTACTACCATTTTTTTAATATTCATTATAAACACTCTCCTTTGATTTTTCTTTCTTGTAGTTTTTATACTGATATCAATGCAAAGTTCTCTTCACATCAAACTCACCCCCTTCCATCTTAATATTTACAAAAAAATAAAAACTCCGTCCTAAACATAGGACGGAGTAATATCCGCGGTACCACCTAACTTGTGTGAAACACACCTCTCTTCGAGTACTAACATACCCTATCCATTATAACGTATGGATTACGGTTGTGCTAATCTAAAAAATCTATTTCACACAACTCCTCAAGGACCCATTCATTGAATGCTCTCGTGCCAGATTTCCACCATCACTAGCTCTCTATAACTAAACAATCAACTACTATTTCCTATCAATGGAAACGATTAAATTATCAATATAATATCACTTTGAATTATAGAAGTCAAGCAGCCTTCCTCTATTAGTGGTATCTATTTTATCTCAATATATTGGATAAGCCAATATTAGAAAAATCTATGATTTTGGCATAATGGTACATAGTATAGCATCGCTTGTTTCTGTGTCAAGTATTTTTGAATTCAATTCTTTTGTCTATATGATTTGCATATTTCTATTTACTAACTTTCATCAATTAAAAATTCAATAGCATGTGATATTCTTGCATCAACTATTAGGCTTAGTGAGCTTGTTATTTATCTTATTTCTCTCACTTAAATATGTAGAGCCTAGTATTAAAACTCCACCTATGATTTGTAAATACCCCATGGGTTCACCTATAAAGACCGAGGAAATAAGGACAGCAAATATTGGATCAATATAACTTAGTATAGCTATAGATTGTCCTTCAACATCCTTTATTGCAGAGAAATATAATAAGTAGGCAAATCCAGTGTGCATTATGCCTATCAAAATCATAATTATCCAAGACTTCATATCCACAGATACTAATACTAATATATTTTCACCAATAACAAATGGCAGGAGGATTATACCCGCAGTGAATAGTTGCACTAATGTAATTGTGAATACCGATATTCCTTTAATGTATTTGTTTAGTATAACTACTATTGCATAAAGTACTGCTCCTGACGCCCCATATAGTATGCCTAGTACATGATTATAGGACTGATTGTTAGATTTTTCTCCTGTTTGTAAAATCAAGAACAAACCAATTAATGCTATAAAAATACATACTATTCTCTTTGCACTTAAACTTTCCTTTAATATGAACGCTGAAAGAACCGCTATAAATACTGGAGCAAGATAATAGCTGAGTGTAGCATTTGAAATTGTAGTATATTTGTAACCTTGGAATAGCAATATCCAGTTAATCCCCATTATTGCACCTGATAAAATTAATATTGGTAAATTCTTTTTTAAGTTATTCTCATATAATCTCTCATGTTTAAATATACCAATTATTAATAAAAGAATGCTCCCTATTATTGCTCTCAAAAAAGCAATGGCAACGCTACTTAGATTGATTTCTCTAACGAAAACACCTATTGTTCCCCATATTAACATAGCTATTATTATTTTGATTTTTGCCCTTGTTAAATTCAATTGTAAAAGCACATCCTTAAGATTTATTAATATTATTGACTATTATAACATGTTTTTCAGCAATAAGTTCTAGTTAAATCTACTCAATACTTAACAGCTACTAAATAGAACTAACTACTATCTAATTGCTTTGAAAAATCAAATAATAGTAAATAAAGAATACTCATAATTGCCACAAAAGGAAATACGAGTATTCTTTATTTGTTAAGCTTTTTTTATTCCTGCAAGTGTCCAGCTCTATTAACCTAAATAATTAAAACTGATCTGTACCAAATCTGCCTTCCCTATAATCTAGTGCTGCCTGTCTTAATTCTTCCTTAGTATTCATTACGAATGGTCCCGCTGCAACAGCCGGCTCGTTAAGTGGTTCACCACTAAGTACTATTAACTTAGTATCAATAGATACCTTATTGATTGATATTAGGCCTTCCTTGTTTTCAAAAAGGATAAAATCATTCTCTTTGGATGCAGTATTGTTAATATCCATATCCCCTGAAATCACCAATATACCTGTATTATAGTTTCCTGGTTCATTAAGAGTGATATTCGCACCAGGATTTAAGTCTATTAGATATATGTTTATAGGCGAGAAGGTTAAAGCAGGTCCTTTAATACCTTCATACTCCCCTGCAATTATGGTAACTTCTCCATCACCAGATGGAAGCTTGTGTTTCCCCATATTTTCCTTTTGAAGTTCTTGATATCTTGGAGCAGTGAGTTTGTCTTTCTTCGGTAAGTTAATCCAAAGTTGAATCATATGAAATATTCCACCAGTTTTCTGAAATTCTAGCTCGTGATATTCCTTATGCATTATGCCAGCTCCAGCAGTCATCCATTGAACATCTCCAGGATATATAATTCCATGATTACCTGCATTATCGTGATGCTCAACAGAGCCTTGAAAAGCAAATGTAACGGTTTCAATTCCCCTATGTGGATGTGGTCCTATTCCTTTTGGAGATTTTGAAGGTGGAAATTCTTTAGGAGCATTGTAATCCATAAGAGCAAAAGGAGAAAATCTTTGAAGTAGGTTTTTACCCTCTGGAAAATAATTTTTTACCCTAAATCCACTGCCAACCCAATGTTCTTTTTCAATTGAATATTTCTCCTCTATAGGTCTTAAATCAGTCATTTAATCACCTCAGTTAGTTTTTTAATCAAGATAATCTATGGTTATAATTTACCCTTAATTTTGAATAAAAAACAATTTGAAATATATCATCAATACCAGGTTATCCTTCTTTTTTATCTTTAGAACCTAATTACAACATCTCACAACGCTGTATGTTTCAATAATTCAGGTAACTCAAGCGTCTAGCGCGCATAACATTACTTCTTTTTTAGGTGTTTTATGAAGATACGAATAAAAATACACAAATAAGCTATAATCAAATATTCTCCAACATAAAACCATTCATCCAAACCATAAATCGAATTGGCACTTACAAAAAATATAGCAACACAAATAATTGGTATTAACCATTTCACTTTATCTTCAAAAGCTATAATCCAACCTAATATTGCAAAATATATTGGATATAAAATAAGTAATGCAATAACAATAATGCCCATGTCAAGATGATTATATTGTTCGTTAATCAACTCAGTAACCACAAATGGTAATAGGCAAAATAACAAAATTGCCAAGATAAATACTCTGATTGTTTGTTTCAAGCCATCATCCCCCCATGTTATAAAAACCTAGCTGTAGAAAACAGTTTGGCAAATTAATGAATCAATAGCTCAAGAGCCTGACACCACGCGTTTTTATGTATGTTTTCCTTGAATATTTACATCCTACTTTAGTTCTATTAAAGGTTAAAAGGTATAGTAGATGAGGTTTTGGGTTTTGTATTTACATTCTACTCTAGTTCTATTAAAGGCCTATACCCCACTTCCAAACCTTTTGGGCTAAATCTATTTACATTCTACTCTAGTTCTATTAAAGGTAAGACAACTACAATAAATAATCCAGATGGTTCAGTAATTTACATTCTACTCTAGTTCTATTAAAGGAAGTTAAGAAAGAAGAAAGAATATTAAACTTACCGAGATTTACATTCTACTCTAGTTCTATTAAAGGAATAGCAATAGATAATGGTCACGGGTATAATACTGCATTTACATTCTACTCTAGTTCTATTAAAGGGCATCTATAATTTCTTGTGCCGACACTCCTTCAGCATTTACATTCTACTCTAGTTCTATTAAAGGAAGATTCAAAATTCCCTCGTGCAAGTTCCTGAAATTTATTTACATTCTACTCTAGTTCTATTAAAGGTATTATGCTTAATACCCTTCAAACATAGTAATTGCAATTTACATTCTACTCTAGTTCTATTAAAGGTAAAACCTTCACTTTCATAACGCCCCTCCTATACTATATTTACATTCTACTCTAGTTCTATTAAAGGGATCTTGAAAAGCTAATTAAGAAAGCCAAGAAAAAACATTTACATTCTACTCTAGTTCTATTAAAGGGCCGACAGCATCTTCTGTATTCACACCTGAGCAATTAGATTTACATTCTACTCTAGTTCTATTAAAGGTAAAAAACCTAATATGCGTTGGAGAGATAAAGACAATATTTACATTCTACTCTAGTTCTATTAAAGGGATACTATACAAACAAGTTAGCACTTGGCTATTTTTCAATTTACATTCTACTCTAGTTCTATTAAAGGGATGCAGACTATTTAGGACTAACAGAAGACGATACAAATTTACATTCTACTCTAGTTCTATTAAAGGATAAGAAAGTTTTATTGTAATAATCACTTAAAAGGTATTTACATTCTACTCTAGTTCTATTAAAGGATTTAACTCATTTAAAAATAGTTTCGAACAAAAAAATTTACATTCTACTCTAGTTCTATTAAAGGTTATCCTGTTGTGGATCTCCTGTAT
>Ga0265293_10001741_pt1 | contig 46258 bp, 30 predicted proteins | sample Munlanlewell138R_FD_192505 | JGI IMG/M metagenome (GOLD analysis project Ga0265293, IMG submission 192505) | Leachate microbial communities from a municipal landfill in Southern Ontario, Canada - Leachate well 138R | ecosystem: Engineered > Solid waste > Landfill > Unclassified | place: Canada... | reverse complement strand
TCGTTGTTACAGTAGGATTTGCTGTAACAGATGCTCCAGTTGTTGAACTCAAACCAGCTGATGGAGACCAAACATAGTCAGTTGCTCCGCTTGCAGTTAATGTAGTAGAAGATCCCTCACAAATTTCAATGTCTGAGCTTACTGAAACTATTGGAAGGGAATTGACAGTAACTTCTACTTGTGCTGTATTTTCACATCCATTTCCATCAGTTCCAGTTACTGTGTAAGTTGTTGTTCCAGTAGGATTTGCTGTAACAGATGCTCCAGTTGTTGAACTCAAACCAGCTGATGGAGACCAAACATAGTCAGTTGCTCCGCTTGCAGTTAATGTGGTAGAAGATCCTTCACAGATTCCTATATCTGAACTTACTGAAACCGTTGGCAATGGATTGACAATAATTTCTACAGATCCTGATTGTGGATTAGAACAAGTTGATGAAGTAGCATCTTGAACGGAAATTAAATTAAAGGTAAAATCCCAAGCAGCATTTGTTGGTGCAGTAATTGTTGCAATATCTCCAGTGGATGTAATTGTAAGGTTCGTTCCTCCATTGATATTATACGTGAACGTATAAGGTGCTGTTCCATTTGCTCCAGTAAAAGTAATTATTGGCTCAGTTGCCCCAAGACACACCGTTGCATCTCCAGAGATGCTAGCTGTAGGAAGTGAATTGACACTAACCATGACTTGTGCAGTATTTTCACATCCATTGTCATCGGTGCCAGTTACTGTGTAAGTTGTTGTTACAGTAGGATTTGCAGTAACAGATGCTCCAGTTGTTGCACTCAAACCAGTTGATGGAGACCAAGAGTATGTACTTGCTCCGCTTGCATTTAAAGTTGTTGAAGAACCCTCACAAATTTCAATGTCTGAACTTACTGAAACTGTTGGAGGTGTATTGACAGTAACTTCTACTTGTGCTGTATTTTCACATCCATTGATATCTGTACCTATAACAGTATAAGTTGTAGTTGCCGCTGGACTAGCAATAACGTTTGCCCCTGTTGTCGAACTCAAACCAGCTGACGGAGACCAAGCATAACTATCTGCTCCTGAGGCACTTAAAGTAATTGTTTTGCCTATACAAATCTCAACGTCAGAGTTTACAGTAACTATTGGTAATGGATTTACAGTAATTATTACAGAACCACCTTGTGTTTGACTACATGCAGTAGAACTTGCATCTTCTACAGAAACTAAATGATAAGTAAATGTTCCAGCCGTAGTTGTTGGAACTGCGACTGTTGCAATATCTCCAGTGGAAGTAGCTGTCTGGTTAGATCCTCCATCTATGTTGTATGTAAAAGTATAAGGTGCTGTTCCGTTTGCTCCAGTAAAGGTAATTGTTGGTCCAACATCTCCAAGACATACTTCTGTATTCCCTGCAATACTTGCTGTAGGAAGTGAATTGACAGTAACTTCTACTTGTGCTGTATTTTCACATCCATTAATATCTGTACCAGTTACTGTATAAATCGTTGTTACAGTAGGATTTGCTGTAACAGATGCTCCAGTTGTTGAACTCAAACCAGTTGATGGAGACCAAGAGTATGTACTTGCTCCGCTTGCAGTTAATGTGGTAGAAGATCCTTCACAAATTTCTATATCTGAACTTACTGAAACTGTTGGAAGTGAATTTACCACCACTATCATCGTGGTTGAAATAGCACACTCTCCTGGGTCAGGTGTAAATGTATAAGTTGTGGTTGCTGTATTATTTATTGCTGGCGACCACGTCCCATTAACTCCATTGTTTGAAGTTGTTGGTAAATTAAAGTTTTCACCACTACAAACTGGTCCAGGGTTTGTAAAAGTAGGTGTAGTTTGATCATATACGATTGTAGTTTGTTGGGAATTTCCCGTACACCCTCCACTTGTCACAGTATATTCAATGGTGATTGGATTTCCTAAGTCAATAGCAGGAACATTATTTGGGTTAAATATCATTCCACTTACACCAGGTCCTGTGAATGTTCCTCCAGGAGTTGTAGGTGAAAGATTGATAACACCATCACTTTTACAATACTCACTTGCAAGTGTTACAAAAGACGCATCTGCTCCACCAGGGGAAACATTTACACTTTGTGAGCTAGTACTCGTACACCCATCTACTGTAACTTGATAAGTAATCGTATGTGTGCCATTTCCTGCAACGCTAGGATCAAATGTATTTCCACTAATTCCAGGGCCACTAAAAAAACCTCCTGAAACTGTAGGGGTTAATGTTGAGCTTAATCCGTTTTCACAATACGTTGCGTTTAATCCTGTAAAACTTGCATCAGGTGCAGAACCCACAGTAATGGTAACGTCTATAATATCCGAACACCCGCTACTTGTCACGGTTCCAGTCACAGTATATGTTGTTGTCGTTGTAGGATTAAGATTCATAACGCTTCCATTACCCAATCCGTGCGACCAAACATAATCATCAGCACCACTAAGTGTTATAGTTGTAGATTCACCTACACAAATATTGTCGTTACCTACATAAGAGAGTGTTGGTGATGCTGCCACAACAACATTAATAATATTTGATATACCAGAACAGCCACCAAAGTGAGTAGTTTGCACATAGTAGCTACCTGATGTGTTCACCTCAATAGATTGTGTGGTTTCGCCGGTTGACCATAAATACGCTGCAGCTGGTGTGGATGTTAATATAACATTATCTGAGCCACAGATACTTGTAGGACCATCTGCAATAATTACAGGATTACCTGAATTGTTAAGCAGTACAGAGATATGTTCACTTGTTTCATTAACCACCAATAAATCAGCGCTTCCATTGCCATCTATATCTACAGACTGTATAGCGGTAGGGTTCATTCCTACATTATACATTCTATCAAAAGCCAAGATTGTATTTATAGAGATTGGTGGAGGGAAATCTCCAGTAGTCAAAAGAATACTTACCGTACCTGTAGAAACAGCCCCTACAAAGTTATTTACAGCAATGTCCATCAATCCATCTCCATTAAAGTCACCAGCAGTAATACCTGTTGGTGAAGTTTCTTGCGTAGCATAATGTGTAAACGACGGTGGGAAAGCTCCATTCGTAGGATTTGCGGGTAAAACGGTAACAGAGTTAGAACCGTTATTTGCAACCACAATTTCTAATTTTCCATCATTATTTAGATCTACCAACACAATTCCCCAAGGGCCAGTTTGAACAGTGTGGGATGTTTTAGTAAAGGTTGTACCATTTCCTTTATAAAGTTCTACTTTATTCTCTCCATAGCAAGAAATTGCAAAATCCAAGAAGCCATCCCCATTTTGGTCACCTAACGAGATATCTTTAGGTGTATTACCTGTACTTTGTGTCATTGGACTAGTAAAACCACCCGATCCATTACCTCTCAATATAGTAACTTGGTCGTTTTGATTTAGAACGAAAAGGTCTAAATTCCCATCATTATTATAATCTCCTAATTTTACCTTAATTGGGTTTGTATTTACACTTACAGTTGTTGGTGTAGAGAACACACCTCCCGTATTAATGAAAATATTAACTGTTCCATCTGTATAGTTTGCGACTACAATATCATTATTTCCGTTTCCAGTAAGGTCGCCAGAAGCGACAGCCGATGGGTTATTACCAGTCATAAGTGTTGTAAATAAAGAAAACACACCAAGCCCTTCATTTTTATATACTTCTACGGTATTATTATCATAAATCGGGGTTGCAAAATCAACAAGACCATCTCCATTAAAATCATTACTTGTAATATCATAAGGAGTAGCACCAGTTGTGACGATATTACCCAAATCAAATCCACTAACCCCATTTCCAAATAGGATAGGCAAAGATTGGTTTAGACTTGTTGACATAACGATATCCTCATTTCCGTCCCCATCAAAGTCATCAATCACCAAGTCTAGCGGATAACCAGCGCTGATAAATTCATTGAAAGTAGTAAAAGTACCATTTCCCACTCCCTCAAAGATGGAAACTGAGTTATCTGTTGCGTTAAGAACAGCAATATCAATATTTAAATCATTGTTATAGTCAATTATCCCTATTGCTTTAGGGTTAACTCCTGTATCATATAATGTTGCTACTCCAAAAATTCCAGTCCCAGAATTAAGAAGAACAGACGCTTTGTTATCATCACTACAAAATGCAGCAATATCAAGAGAGCCATCACCGTTAAAATCTCCGACAGTTAATCCATCTCCTTCTGAAAGCGACAATGGATAAATTGCATTGATTGTTAGACCTCCTGTCCCATTTCCCTTCAGTATAGTCATTGTTCCATCACCATTAGAAGAAGCAATATCTGCATTTCCATCGCCATCAAAATCTCCTGCCACTAATTCAGTAGGGTAAGTACCCATATAGGTTACTGCCGTATATGCCCCATAATCCCCAGGATTCAAAGGGTTATTTAAGAGTATATTTACTTGTGAAGAATTAAGGCCGACAACAACATCTAAGAATCCATCGTTATTCAGGTCAACTAATTCTAAATTTGTAGGAAGAATAGCTGTTGAATAGCCTATCGGTGATTGAAAGGTACCATCACCATTTCCTAAAATTACGGCAATTCTATCTAGATTAAAATTCACAACAACAACATCTATGTTTCCGTCGTTATTGACATCTCCAGCTTTAACATCCAATACCCTCGATCCACTTTGGAGTTGAACAGGAGGCGCAAAGGTTCTGTTGTCAGTATTTTCAATATAATACAATCTTTGTAAACTTGGATCGGCTGTTGCACCGGTACTGTTAATAACAACGACATCTAGATTTCCATCATTATTAAAGTCTCCCTTAGCGATAGCATCCGCACTACTTGGGCCCCCATAGATATAGTTATTATCAGAACTAAAACAAGTAGTTTGTGAGTACAAAATTGTGGTAAACACCAATGCAGAAATTATACTCAATGATTTCATAATTTTCATATTCATAATCTTCATTTTTGTAGTAGATAATTGAAATCTGACAATATTTAGTTAATATTTGGCAAGGTTTAACTTTGACAAAATTTTAACAATAGTAATATACTACGAATTTATTTTAATAAAGTTACATGACCGACGTATTCCTTGGCTTCATTATTAAGAGGATTCACAAAAGATATCTTCCAAACATATACACCTTCTTTCACGATATTCCCCGAATTGACACCATAAGTTCCTCTCCATCCACCTTCTGGATCGAACGATTCGAATAACAACTCCCCCCATCTATTGTAAATCGTTAGGTGGTACTTACTAATTTCAATATTTGGAGGAAAGACAGGTAAGAAAGTTTCATTATAATCATCCTTATCAGGAGTAAAAGTATTCGGTACATATATTGCAAATTCCTCTTGGAAAGTAATTTCTTTACAGATTGTATCTCTACAGCCATAATCTGAAATTGCTTCTAAACAGACATTGATTGTAACTAACTCTTGTCCACTTGTAACTTTAAACGTCATTGATGGATTCACTTGATTTGAAGCATTTTGACCAGTTGCAGTCCAAATATATGAAGAAGCTCCTACAGAAGTATTTGAAAAATTAATGGTATTATTAATCACTGTTGGGTTAATTGGTAAGTGTTCAAAATTTGCAATTGGATAATCTTCTAAACACACAAAGTCATCGTAAGTTACAGAGTTTATACACCCATCATTAGTTTCAATTTCCAATGACACATCGTAACAACCAGATTGTAACAAATCAAAAGTCACCTCATCACAACCTCCAATCTGTTGCCCATCGATTGTCCAAGTACAATTTCCTCCAAGGCTGGTAGGGTCTGTGGTATTGGTAAATGTAACCGTTTGTGGGACACATCCTTCATTTGCATCAGTGATAAATGAAGGGGTAATCAAGTCAAACAAATTAACATCAACGCTTCCAGTAGCTTCGTCTTCACAAGCGTCTGTTACTGTAACGGTATAAGTTGTTGAATTAGTAGGAGATACAGAAATAACTTCTGTAGTTTCCCCAGTACTCCATTCATAAGTATATCCTGGTAAACCATCAGATCCCTGCGCAGTTAAAATTGCGGTTCCATCTGGACAAATTGTTGTATCTTGCATAACTGTAATATCTACTTGAGGAAGCACAGTAACCGAAACCTCTAAAGTAGGGAATATACAACCATTATCATCAATTACATCTAAGGTATAAGTTTCGTTTTGTGTTGCAATAACATGTAAAGTATCTGTCATCGAAGAACCATTTGTAGCGCCGTTCCAGTTAAATACATAAGGTTGTACTCCACCAGATGCAGTTCCTACTAATTCGAGATTGTATGCATAACAAACTGTTGTATCATTACTAATTGTAGCGTTTAGTTGTTCTGGTTGCCAAATATTTGCTTGATCTTCCACAATACATCCATTTACATCTCGAGCGACAATATTATAATCACCCGTACACAATCCAGTAAATGTATTACTAGCTTGGAAAGATGCTCCTCCATCGATAGAAAATTCTGTTGCTGTAGGAGAATTTACTATGATTCCTCCGTCACAACCACCATAACAATTCACATTGGAAACAACGACATTAGAAATCTCAACTGAATCAGGTTCTGTTATTGTAATTATGTCATTAATCTCACATCCGTTGTTATCAATCGCTACAAAAGTATAAGTTCCAGCACATAAGTCTGTTGCGATATTGTCATTTGCACCTGCAATTGGAGCTTGACCAACTATTGGTTGAGTCCAATCGTAAGAATATGGTGCTGTTCCACCAGAAACTGTCAATTCAATTTCACCTTGACAAGCACTTTTACAAACATTATCGATAGAAGATATTGTTGCAAAAGTTAATTGTGTTGGTTCAGTCACCACTTGGCTTCCAGTTGCTACACATCCATTTGCATCTGTAACAACAATATCATAAGTTCCAGCGTCAATAAAATTCAAGTTTGGAGATGAGCTATATGTAACTCCGTTATCAAAAGAATATTGAAAAACAGGCGTTCCTCCAGTTGCAACTACTTGAATTGCACCAGTAGAATTTTGGAAACAAGTTAAAGGTGTTGAAGTTGAAGTAAATGTCAACAAGTCGGGTTGATCTATAATAATATCTTGGGTATCAGTACAACCATTTGCATCTTCAATTACCACTGTGTGTGTTCCTGCACCCAAACCAGTTAAGATATTGTTAGTAGTTTGAGCACCACCGTTCACTGAATACATAATTGTTCCCGTTCCACCAGATGCAAGCACTTCAATTTCACCATCAGAATCTCCAAAACATAAAGGTTGAGTACCAAACATAGCATCTATTGTTGGCGATGGCATATCTGTTACAGACTGATTTCCAGTTACCTGACAGCCATTATCGTCTTCAACTACAAGGTTATAATTTCCGTTCATTAAGCCAGTGAAATTGTTACTAGCTTGAAAAGAAGTTCCATCATCAATACTATAGTTATATCCTGGCGTTCCACCTGTTGCAGAAATTGTAATTTCACCATTAGGATCAGTACAAGTTGAAGGCACTTCTACAGAAGTAAAGGTAATTTCAGTTGGTTCATTAATGGTTTGATCCGCAGTAAATACACATCCATTATCATCTGTCACAGTCACAGTATAAGTGTTTGCACAAACGCCATTAAATACTCCGGTTGAGTTTATAGTAGTCCCACCATCAATGCTATATAAATAAGGTGTTGTTCCACCAGTTGGTGTGGTAGTAATTGAGCCGTCACAAGAACCGAAACATTGTGTATCTGTTAAAGTAAAAGTTGCATCCAAAAGATCTGGTTCTGCGATTATTACTTGTAATCCCATCTCACAATTATTTGCATCGCTCACTACAACATCGTATGAATCAGCGCTTAGTGTCATAAAAGTTTCAGAGGATTGGAATGTTGCTCCGCCGTCAATACTATAAGTATAACCAGGTGTCCCTCCTGTCGGAAACACTTGAATAACCCCTGTATTATCATTGTAGCAACTCAAATCATAGAGACTAGTATTCACTTGAATAATTGTTGGTTCTTCAACAACAAAATCTTGAGCAATCATGCAAAAGTTTTCATCCATAACATATATGGTATGGGTTCCAGCCGGGAAACCTCCAAACTGGTTATTAGTGTCGAATGTCCATCCACCATCATCGCTATATTGATATGCACCTGTTCCTCCTGTTACATTGACAATTTCAATTTCACCATCGCTACCACCGAAACAAGATACATCAGCAATATTACCACTAAAATCAATTTCATCAGGTTGAGTTAAAGTAAAAGGAATTGTATAAACACATAAACCATCATCATAAATTGTCACGATATGGCTACCCGCCATTAAACCTGTGAATGTTTTTTCAAAAGTACCTGGACCAACCATGTTACCTGTTTCAGTAACTCCACTGTTATCTAATTCGAAAGTAATCGGTATTGCACCTGCAAGATTTTGTACAGAAACCTCCCCATCATTCCCTCCATAACATGAAATATCAACGGTATTTAATAATTCCCCATCCATTTCAATATCATTAATTCCGAAGAAAGTTGAGTCTATACAACCCAAAGCATCCATAGCGTAAACTTGATATGCTCCAGCGAGAAGGTTAGTAAAGTTTCCATTCGATTGGAAAGGAATACTTCCTGCACCATTATCATAAGAGTATTGGAAAGGAGCGTTGACGCCAGTTGCTGTAACATTCAAACCTCCATTATTAAATCCACAATTAGAAGGAGTTGTAATAGCAGACAAATCAATACCAGGAGGATTTATCAAAGTAGCTTGACCAGTAAAAATACATCCATTTGCATCTTCAACCATTATGGTGTGATTACCTGCTGGCAAATCAGTTAGTGTAAGCCCCGGCTGTTGAGTTCCTCCATTTACACTGTATAAATAAGCAGGTGTTCCTCCACTTACTGTTACTTCCACCTGTCCATCTTCACCATCTTTACACGTTGGGTCTGTTGTTATAAATGTTGCATCTAATCCTGCAGGTTCTGTAATCATCTCAGTTGAGTTAGTTAAACAACCGTTCCCATCTCTCACCACTAAGTTAACTGTGCCAGCACAGAGTCCTGTAAGCGTTGAGTTAGAACCAAAAAGCATTCCGCTATTACTTGAGTATTCGTAAGGTGTAGTACCTCCAGATGCGTTGACCTGAATTTCTCCATCACAATCTCCAGAACAAGAAGCTGGTGTAATTGTTGTTGTATAAGTCAAAGGAGTTGGCTGTGTAATGGTTACAGAAACCTCATCCGTACAACCATTCGCATCGGTCACTTCAATTGAATGTGTTCCTGCTGGCAAACCAGTAAACTGGTTAGAAGTTTGTGGGGTTCCACCATTTAATGAGTACGATAACGGATTGGCTGCATTATCTACACTTATAATAACTTGACCATCATTTCCTCCGAAACAGCTTAAATTTTGGAAGCTTTCAATACTTGCAATTGGCTCAGGAATAGGATCTACAACCACAGTTACATCATCGGTACAACCATTTCCATCGGTAACAGAAATTGTATAAGTTCCTGGAGGCTTATTATTAAATTGTCCATTTGAGTTGGTAGTTATACCGTCAGTAAATGTATAAGGTCCTTGTCCACCCGTAGCATTAACCTTAAAAGACCCAGTAGCTGCACCACAAGTTGCACCACCAGTTGCTTCGACATAAAAATTTAAACCTGGAGGCTGTGTCACGTCTGTATTTAATGTCAAAGTACATCCATTTGCATCCCTGATTGTTACAATATGATTTCCAGCTAATAATCCATTAAAACTATTTCCAGCTTGGAAAGCACCCCCGTTTATACTATACGTATAAGGAGCAGTACCACCAGTTGTCCCAATTACATTAACTCCACCTGTTGCTGTACCAAAACAGTCCGCTGGAACAGGAGTCAAACTAGCAGCAAGAGGATTGGGTTGATTAACCGTTACAACTTCTTGCGTAGAGCATCCAGCTGCATCTGTAACAGTAACAGTATAAGTTCCTGGGGCTAAATCATCAACAGTTGCTGCGTTTCCGACAGTAGTTGCGCCTTGCGTCCATACATAATTAAACGGAGCCACGCCTCCACCTGGAGTTGCAGTTACTGACCCATCATTTGCACCATTACAAGAAACATCTGTTGCTGAAACAGAAATGGGTAAATCTGGACCAGGAACGATATTGAATTGTCCAGTAATATTACAACCAGCTAATGTTTGAATAGAGTAATCATAAGTGCCAGGAGGTAAATTATTAAAAGAATGTGTTGTACTCGATGTTGAAGGTGAAGTTTGATTAGAAGGTCCCGTAATACTATATACAAAAGGAGCTTCTCCTGCAGTTATATTAAAGTTTACCTGCCCTTGATCTGTTCCGCCACATTGTTCCGTAACGGTGGTAACCTCGACTTCTCCAGCTTCCACCACATTAATTGTAACAGCGTAGTTGTTTTGTCCAGTAAGAGGACAAGCATCGTCTTCGACTAAGAAACTTAAGTTTACCACTCCCATCACGCTTGGCGGTGTCCAACAAACAGAAACTGTTAGGGGATTGGTACCTGTTTCTGTAATTACTGCGCCAGGCAATACACTTTGTAAGTTGGAGGTTACACTTAACACATCACCTCCGTTTACATCAGAGAAAACCACGTCGAAACAACCTTGAAATCCACGACATAGCTTTAGCTGGCTTGGTCCGATTTGAACCAAGCTACCCGTAATATTCGTGACCCCCGAAGACAAGTCACCAGGGATGTCGGCGGGCACATCTGGAGGGGTGTTATCACAGTCTATGACATACACTTGGTATTCGTAGTTTGTAATTGTCGTGATATTTCCGTCCTCATCATATTCTGTCATTTCTATCACAAAAATATAATTACCCAATTGCGTAGGCGTATAAGTAACAGTTCCGTTTAGAGGATTGATTGTTGTTCCTGGGATTGGTTCAGCACCACTAGCTCCTCCATTGTAATTAAGTGAATTACCATTTGGATAAATTGCATCGACTAAAGCGTAAGAGATAGAGTCTCCATTTGGTTCTGAGGCTCCTAGGTTGTAAGAAACCTGAGTGTTTCTACATACGTAAGGGATAGGCTGTGCTGTTACAGCTGGAGAAGTATTACAATTGTCTGTTGAAGTAAAAAATTCAGAAGTAACATAAAAATTAGAGCTATTAGCACCAGTTACATTGGTAATTGTATTTCTGGCCGCCAAGCTATAGGAAGCCGTCCAAGAATCACATGATGATAAATTAACAGTTGCTTCGAAAATATATTCTTGGAATCCAGGGATTGTTCCTCCACTACATCTTGTATTATTTTGATCCGCAACGCAAACTTGAGAAACCTCCTCAAATGATTGAAATTGAGCATAAGCATACACGTCACTATGTCCGCATGAGTTTCGAAATCTTATTTGTTTGCTCCCCGTACTAAGAGATATTCCTGAACAGTCTCTATATAAAGTTAATCTAACTATGTATTGTCCAGGTGTTCCTGTACAAATTAGTTGGATATATCCTCCTGCTACGTGTGTGGCTTTTGCTTCGTTGTTAAAACCAAAAATTCCAACGAATATTAATGCTGTTACTAATATAAATACTCTCATAGCTGCTAAATTTCATTATTACTCTTAATCAGTAAAACGTTATTTTCATTATTTAAGTTGCCTTTTTTGCCAATAATTTCTTTTCAAAGATAAAGAGATATTAACAAAATTTTCAATTTGTACGAATGTAACAATAATTATTGTGTGTACTTAAAAAAATATAAAAAAAATTCAAGAAAAGACTACAACGCATTGATATTAAAACCTTTGAGAAAGTGCTTTACACTAAAAATACAAGTGAAAGATAATTCAAACAAATATTAAATGTTTGACAATGGACAAAATCTTCATTCAAGTCAAAAAAACCGCCAATTAGTCATTATTTGTAAATTGGTAATAGACTAATGGCGGGATTAATAAAATCAATAATGGCTTAAATAATAATGGTTTAAATTATGTATATTAAAATATAAATGTTGCTCGAATGACAACATTGACGCCTTGTCTTTGAATTTTCATCACGTCTAAGTGTTCGTAGTATGGTGTATCAAAGATGTTTTCGACACCAACTTCTGCGTGTAAGCGTTTATGATTTTTTAAATGAAAGTACTTTTGGACATTAAAGCTAAAAATGTTAAAAGCAGGTGTTGTACTTTCACCGTATCTTTCTGTACTCACATTGTTTTGTGCCGCAGAACCAACATGTTCCACTTTAAAAACAAATCCTTTTAAATCATAGGCAATCGAATTTGCCGACTTAAATGGTGGAATATAAGGTAAATAATTCTTTTCATTATCAATACCAAATGTATAACTATTTATTGACTGTAAAGTAAGTGCTTCAATTGGATTATATATGATCGAAAGTTCTGCACCTGTTAGCAAAGCACTTGGAATATTTGAGTATTGTTTTACTCCTGACGCACCTGGCGCCATATTACTATATTCAGGAACGACCAAGCCTGTGATATAATTAGAAAAAGCATAGATATATCCTTCTAGTCTTACAGCAAATTTTTTATATTTTAACTCACTACCGATGTTTCCATTTAAGGAGGATTCATTTTTCAAATCTGGGTTTCCCAGATAATCATGATTATCTACTCGATTAAATAAATAGAACCCATACAATTCATGAAGAGATGCAGATCTATTTCCATAATTTGCACCTGCAAAAAGACTTAAATTTGTACGTAATTTATAATTTGTATTTACAAAAACATTACCGTTTAATCTTGTTTGATCGGGATTTCCTTGATAAAAGCTGGTCATAGTTTTTCTGCCAATTTCCGTAACAATATCTGAAGCATTTAATTCAAATCTTCCCCCAAAGTCAAATTTCATTTTATTACTTACTATCCATCTATCTGCCAAGGTGATTCCTATGGTTTTTCTTCTCGCATCGGGCACGGTTAGCATAAACATTTCTGATCCGATATCTGGATACATCGTCATTTCGGCATGCAAATCATTTTGATAACCATTCAACTGAATAGAGAATAGATGCTTACTTCCTAATCTTACATTCGCTTTACTATACGCACCAAAAGTCATAGAAGTTCCTGGCATATCCATTCGGATAGGTACCATTTCTTTTGGTCTAGGGCTGTCATCCATAGTATGATCTATGTAATTAAAAAAGAGTTTTGATTCGATGCTTCGAAGTGTTTTCCCTATGTTTTCATATTGATGTGTTATAGAAGAAACATACGCTTTTGCATAACCAACATCCATTGTTAATGCAGGATATCCAATATTATAGCCTTCGTCTTGAATGTAATCTATATAAAGACGATTATTTTCATTTAAAGCGACGGCTAAATTTATTCCAGCGTTCCACTTCTCAAATTGTGAGAAAAGAATTTCTTTTCTATCTGCAGCGTGATAATTGTCAGCCTTTCTATAGATTCCATTTACTAAGATTGCCCAACGTTTTGCACTGTACTGGAGTTTCCCAAGACCTTGATAATAATTGGAATTGGTTTGGTATCCAGCACCCAAGCTCCCATTAAATTTACGTGATGCACCTATTTCTGCCCTCATCAATTTGAAATTTATTCCTCCTCCAACAGAACTGCCTGTTTGACTCCCATCAGGTGAAGTGTTTAGTTCAATTTTTTCAAGGTTGGTTGGCTCAACATACGAACTAATCACATCCATTTTGTCTGTACAAGCACCAAAAATCTGCATTCCATCAATTGTCATGTTGATTTGCCCCGCATTTAAACCCCTTATTGTTGGTTCAAGTGCATAATTTCCCCTTTTAATCATGGTTACAGAAGGAAGTATGTTCAATAAACTTTCTGTAGAAGATTGAAGTCTAAAGCCATTGTCACCATCATCTTTCAGTGCTTTACCTTGTACAATAACTTCTTTGTAATGCTGAATCTTTTGAATGGAGTCTTCTTGTGAGAAAACCATTTCAGTTGAAATTGTAAGCAGGATTAAAATACTTAAATATTTCATTTCCTTATTTTTAGATCCCCCACTTAATTTAATAAGCGGGGGATATTATTAAAACTAAAACATAATGTCTATATACGCTCCTGTAACGATTGTATCCCCATTTCTAATTAAATCAAAGTTGAGTCGCCAATCACCTGTCATTGTAAAGTTCACTTCACCAGAATAATACCCATTTCCATCACTTGTTGGAGAGATATTATTTGGAGAGCCATGTCCCATAGACATCATTTGAGGATCCATTACAACGTGGAAATCATCAACAGCAATGAAAGAATCCATCATCCTATGGTGAATCATGATTGACACATCATTCATTCCTACTGACCAGCTGAATGGTTTTACAATAGAAACAATATACTTTTCTCCATCTGTTCCTGTATAACTTCCGACGTATTTTGTATTTGGTTTTGAAGTCTCGACTACGATTGGAAAAGTAGTTGAACCTCCATTCACATCGATTGACATTGTCCATGTTCCCATGTCCCCTGTCGGCATAGTGAAAATGACGACACCTTCATACATTTTTGAGCCACTTTTATATACAGGTTGAATCAAGGGTGAGCCGTGAGACATTGTTCCCATATCCATAATTGGGTCAAAAGTTACCGTTGCATTTTCAATGTTTGTTCCATCTAAATTTTTCACGCTTACGTATAAATTATTGTAGCCAACTTCAATTGAAGATGTTTTGGCAAATAATGATACAACGTAGTCATTAGATGTTGTGTCTTTTTTAATTAATGTAAATACCGATTGTTCATTAATCGGATTTGTTTCTTCGATTTCATCTTTTTTACATGAAGTCAAAGCCACTACTCCTGCAAGTGAGAGTAAAATAATCTTTTTCATAATTTCTGTTACTTAAATATTTATGTATAACCATTCTTGTCCTATTTTTTATAAAAGAACAAATTAAACTTTATCACTGTGATGCTAAAGCATACGAATTGTGATACTACTACGATTTAAACAACAGATGTTTTGGGTGGTTGAAAAATAGAATCAGGACTTTCGTCAGTGAAAATCCCTAAATATGTACAAAGGTTTTTATCTTCTTGAAAGAAATCTATAGTTTGAGGAATTTCTATTTTTTCTATGAAATCAAAAAGAACAATTTGCGGTGGTGCTTGCAACTCATTTTGCTGATGTTGCTCTTCATTTTCCGCAAGATTTTTTGTTAACTGACATTTACCGTTACATTTCTTTTCTGGAATATCAATATTAACACAATATTTTTGGGTATATGCATCGATATCTACAATATATTCTATGAAAACTCCTACTTGAATGAATGCATATCCCAGCATTAAGAACATTAGCGATATGGAAATAAGCCTTTTCATTTCATATATTACTGATGCAAATATAGAAAAGAAATCTATACAATAAACTGACGCTGGTCATCTTGTTAGCTGTATTTTAGCAATTGTCCTCTTTCATCTGTTTAATTGCGACTTATTTTTTCGAAATTAGGTTAAAGAAAGTTATCAAACACGGGTTAAAATTAAAAAGCAAAATTATGGACTTTAACTATGTTTTAATAAAACTAAAAAAGTCCACCTACAAAGAGGTGGACTTTATAATCTAAAAAACTGAGTTCGAAAAAATTACAGCTCAGGTTAAAAATAATTTAGAAATCGTTATCTTCGATTGTCTTTAAATACTCATCATGTAACTCATTGTATTTATCACACTTTTCAGCTAATGCTTTGCCAAAATCAGCGTTATTGATATCTGTTCCTGTGTCTAAGATTACGTCAAAGGCACAGAGTGCATAGTCTAAATTAGCACCAATCAAAGAATCGTCACCTCGCTCAGCATCCTTTTCTTCCATACATTCACACATTGCATCTGCTGCAGGTCCATAATCTGGTGCAGAGGCAGAACAAGATACTATCAAAGACATTAATATTCCACCAAATAGAAATTTGTTAAGTTTTTTCATAATTGTTTTATTTATGTTAATATTTTCAAAAGTATAAAAAAATAAATATAAAAATATTCTAAAAAGAAAAAAAGGTGTTATGGATTCAAATTTTTATGAATATCTCCAATCCACCTTTTGATTCTTTAAAAAATGATTTATTCTTATTTCTTAACAATCTTCATTGTTTTATCACCTTTTAGTGTGCTAATTTTAACGAAATATATTCCTTCTGAGAACTCAGAAACATTAAAGTTATTTTGGTTTTTCCAAGTTCTTAATTTTTGTCCTGCCACAGAATAAAGCGAGACTTCCTCAACTGTTTCTGTTGTTTTTATATAGAAATCATCAGAAACAGGATTTGGATAAAGTGTTACATTTATTAGTTCTTCGGCAACCAAACTACTGGTTGATGTTACTTTCCAAAGTTCATCTCCATTTCCATTATAGTGTGCTCTGACATATAAAGAACCATCGAAAACATATTTATAAGGGTATAGAGGATTACTTGCTGGTGCAATATCAGGTTGAATCATCATGGTATTTGCTTCTGTTCCATCAGTTATCCAAAGTTCGCTACCGTGAACTCCATCATCAGCATTGAAGATTAACTTACCATTCAATTCTTCTAATCCGTATGGTTTACTGCTTCCGTTAGGATTGATATCTTTGAGCATTTCAAAGGATTGTGCATTCACATTTAAAGTCAACACAAATGATAGTCCAACTGTTAGAATTTTTGTGTTTAATTTCAGAATCTTTGTCTTTAAATTTTCATGAATAAATAATACAAAATTAGAGTACTGTTAAGCATAATAGGTAAGGGTCTTCCCTAATGTTTTTATTATATTGTTAATTATCCTTATTTATAAAAGTTTCATTTGTTACTTGAATCTATCCTTTAAATAATTGAAGGTTTTTGGTAATACGCTTATAAAAGTTATAAAATCATCCGAAACGAATTTTAATACCATGATTTCAAATGTATATGGATTGATTTGCATTTTATTTAATTGTGAAGATAACGCTACCTAACTCAAAACTATTCATATCTATAGAACAAAAAAGGTAGATAATTATTCTACCTTTTTCATGACTTTTTATATAACTTTGAGTAAAAAAACCTACAAAATAACAAGAAACTGCTAAGGAAATGTTATAATCCAAAAGCATCTTTAATTTTATCTACATAATCCAACTTTTCCCAAGTAAATAATTCTACCTCAACTTTGGCGTAATTTCCAGCATTATTAAATTCTCTTGAAACAATTTCTGGTCTTCTTCCCATGTGTCCATAAGCCGCTGTAGGCCCGTAAATTGGCGAACGAAGTTTTAATCGTTTTTCAATTGCAGCTGGTCGCATGTTAAAGATATCATTAATCTTTTTAGCTATTTCGCCGTCTTTCATATCTATTTTAGAAGTTCCGTAAGTATCGACTTTTAATCCTACTGGGTCTGCAACTCCAATTGCATAAGCAACTTGTACCAATACCTCATCACAAAGTCCTGCTGCTACCATATTTTTTGCAATATGTCTGGTTGCATACGCCGCTGAACGGTCAACTTTTGACGGGTCTTTTCCTGAAAAAGCTCCACCTCCGTGCGCTCCTTTCCCTCCGTAAGTGTCAACAATGATTTTTCTTCCTGTTAACCCCGTGTCTCCATGTGGACCTCCAATGACGAATTTTCCTGTTGGATTGATATGATAAACAATACTATCGTTGAATAATGAACGAATTGCATCATCATTTAAACTATCTAAAACACGAGGAATTAGGATTTCTTTTACATCTTTTTCGATTGTTTTTTGCATTGCTTTTTCTTCTGCAAAGTCATCATGTTGCGTAGAAAGAACAATTGTATCAATACGTAACGGTTTGTTATCGTCAGAATATTCAATGGTAACCTGCGCCTTTGAATCAGGGCGCAAATATGTCATTACTTCTCCTTCTTTACGAATGGCTGCCAGTTCTTTTAATAAGTTATGTGATAAATCCAACGCTAACGGCATATAATCATCCGTTTCGTTGGTTGCATAACCAAACATCATCCCTTGATCTCCTGCACCTTGTTCTTCTGGATTAGATTTATCAACACCTTGATTGATGTCACTTGATTGTTCGTGAATTGTAGAAATAATTCCACATGATTTATAATCAAATTGATAATCACTTTTATCGTAACCGATTTTTTTAATGACATCTCGTGCAATTCCCTGAACATCCAGATATGTTTCTGATTTCACTTCACCTGCGAGCATAACCAATCCTGTTGTTACAAGTGTTTCACAAGCAACTTTTGAATCTTTGTCAAATGCTAAAAAGTGGTCAATTAATGCGTCAGATATTTGGTCTGCAACTTTATCTGGATGACCTTCTGACACTGATTCTGATGTAAATAAATATGACATAATTTTATTGATTCTTATTTAGAAAGGTTCAAAGATAATAATACACTTTGGAAAACGAGGGTTTTTTAGATTAATTATATTGTTTTGAATAAAAAGTTGTAATCTTGCACAAACATTTAAGTTTAATGGCAAAATTCTTACATATAGAAACAGCAACTAAAATCTGCTCGGTGGCAATTTCGGAGAACGGTCAATTGGTTGATTTTATTGAAGAAAAATCAGATAAATACATACACGCTGAAAGAATTACCATATTTATCAATGAAGTTTGTAAAAGAAATGATTGGCAACTAAGTGATTTGTCAGCAATTGTTGTATCGAGCGGTCCAGGTTCATATACAGGCTTACGAATTGGTATTTCAACAGCTAAAGGACTTTGCTATGCATTAAAAACTCCGTTAATCGCAATAGATTCCATCGAAAGCATTGCTTTTTTAGCCTTTAAAAAACATCCAAACACAAATATTTGTGCAATGATTGATGCGCGCAGAATGGAAGTTTTTTCTTCTATTTATGACAAGGATTTTAAGGTTATCAAACAACTTTCCGCTGATGTTCTGGATTCCAAATCATACAAAGAGTTTGAGCCATTTGTCGTTTGTGGAGACGGTGCTGAAAAGATGAAGGAAATATGGGAAGATAGGGATTTAGTATTTGATTTAGAAATTTTATCTAGCGCAATAGGACAAGTTGAAATTGCATTTCAAAAATATAAAAACAAGGTATTTGAAGATGTGGCATATTTTGAACCGTTATATTTAAAAGATTTTGTAATTACAAAGAAGAAGAGTTAGGCACTTCTAAATTATATTAAAATATTACAAGAAAACTTACTTGAAAAACTTTTCACTGTGAATAGCAGGGCGAAGAATTAATATTCCTGCTAGGGCAAACCCAAAGACCAAAGTTATGTCTGATGCATAGTAAATCCACCATTTTTGTTCTAATTCAACAAAACTTTCACCTGTATTCATTACTTGAATAACGTAGTATAAGTGGATAATCCAACCAGGGAAAAATGAAAATACACTCAGGTTTACAAAGCGACTAAAGGTCTTCCCTTTTTCAACATCTGATTTCTTGTTAGAGCGAGATAATGTCGCTAAACCTGCGAGTGCAACAATGAGTAACACCAAATAATTCAATTTTAAAAAAGCAGGTTCAACATATTGAAAACCTTTTCCGGTAAAGTATGTAACAACTTGCTCAGATGTTTGGTCAATTGTAAATAAAAACAATCCAAAAGCAAAAATTAAGATTACTCCAAAACGATATTCTTTTTTTAGCAATGCTCTCAACCTACTATGTTTTTCGCTTTTTCTTCTTTGCCGCGGGGAAGAGGACGTTATTTAAGATTAATCTGTATCCAGGCGAGTTAGGATGTAGATTCAAATCCGTTGGAGAATCGCCAACGCGGTGTTGATAGTCCTCTGGGTCATGTCCACCATAAAATGTCCAAGTTCCGTTTCCTTGTTCTCCATGAATATATTTAACTGTTCCAAGAGATTTTGATTCACCCATAATGGTCACCGAAGGTTTAATGTAGTCTTTTACAAAGTCGGTAGTTTGACCATAAAAGTTCTTAATAATTGTTTCGTGGTTTTGCGTCAAAATCGTTGGTACAATATCCCATTTTGCTGAAAATTCAAACAAGGTAAAAAAGTCATCTCTTTCTGTTACTTTTCGATGTAAATCTGTTCCATCTATACTTGAAAATTCGTATTTCATTGGATTTTCAACAATTGTATAATTTTCAAAAGCAAAACCATTATCAAAATCAAGTTTAGAACGATAATTGGGATCCATTCCATCTCCATCATACATATATTCTACAATATCTGTTTTGTGAGCGGCAAGTGCAATATCAAAACTATCCGTTCCGCTACACATTGTAAACAAAAAACCTCCCAAGGTTACATAGTTTTTAATGGCTTTTGCAACTGCCAATTTCATATCAGATACTTTTTCAAATCCAAGTCGTGCAGCACTTGCTTCCATTATTGCCACTTGGTCTTTATACCATTGTGCATTTCGATATGCGGCATAAAACTTCCCATATTGTCCTGTAAAATCCTCATGATGAAGGTGTAGCCAATCATAATTCATCAAATCGCCAGCGATAACGGCACTGTCATAAATTTTATCATACGGAATTTCGGCATATTCCATAACAAGCGTAACAGCGTCGTCCCAAGGACGTTTATCGTCGGGTGTATATACAGCAATTTTTGGTGCAACTTCTAACTGAACAATTTCTTGGTTTACTTCAGGCGAAGCGATTTCTCTTCTAATTTGGTTTACCTGTCCGTCTGCTAAAACTTCATATCTAATTCCTCTAATGACAAGTTCTTTTTCTAACGTTTCCAAATGGGGCATCAAAAAAGAACCACCTCTATAATTTAAGAACCACTCGATTGCAACTCCATGATTCAGTGCAAAATAAGCAACCCCATAAGCTTTCAAATGATCCGTTTGTGTTTTATCCATAGGAATTAGCAATTGAGTAGCAGACGTATTAAATGCTAATAACACACCAATTATTGAAAGGGTTATAAATTTCATTTTTAAAATATTTTATTTAGAAAGGCGTACTATCATCCTTATCGTCTTCGGTAATATCAAAATCATCATTCATTCGACTAGATTTTATCAAAAAATTATCAAATTGTTGACCTTCATTATCAAAACCTTGACCGATTGGCAAACTTTTACTTTCTCCAAATCCATCATCAACCATGCCAAAGCTATTCCAGTTATCAAATTTCGCATACTTTCCAATAAACTTAAGTTGAACTGTTCCTGTTGAACCGTTTCTGTGTTTTGCGATGATGATATTTCCCAATCCTTTTGTTGGTGTTCCGTCTTCGGTTTCAAGTATCTCGTAATATTCTGGTCTGTGGATAAAGGCAACAATATCTGCATCTTGCTCAATCGCACCTGACTCTCTCAGATCCGAAAGCACAGGTTTTTTATCTCCTCCCCTTACCTCAACCGATCGGTTTAGCTGTGACAGGACCAACACTGGGACGTTCAATTCTTTGGCTATTTCTTTAATTGAACGAGATATTTGAGAAATTTCTTGTTCCCTATTTCCTCCACCTTTTGAGCCAGTTCCTGCCGTCATAAGTTGTAAATAGTCAATAATAACTGCCTGAATATCGTGTTTGTTTTTCATTCTTCGACATTTTGCTCTCAAATCGAAGATAGAGATGCCTGGTGTGTCATCGATGTATATTGGAGCTTTACTCAATTTTCCAATTCTTGTATGAATTTGTTGTAACTGATCGTCGCGAATATTTCCTTTTCTTAGGTGTTCTGCATCAATTTGTGCTTCTGATGAAATCAGTCGTTTTACTAACTGAACGCTTGACATTTCGAGAGAAAATATAGCCACTGGAATATTATAATCGACCGCCATATTTCTGGCCATTGTAAGTACAAATGCTGTTTTCCCCATGGCTGGACGAGCAGCAATTACGATCATGTCGGAGCGTTGCCAACCAGAGGTAATCCTATCTAAATCTGTCAATCCTGTCGGGATTCCCGAAACACCATCCGCATTATCTCTTGCCTTTTCAATTTCTGTTATGGCTTCTTTCATAACAGATGACATCTCATCATAACTTTTCTTCATGTTATTTTGAGCGATGTTAAACAATCCTTCTTCTGCTTTGGAGAGTACCTCAAAAACATCTTTTGTTTCGTCATACGCATCTCGGAGGATGTCGTTTGAAACAGTAATTATCTCTCGTTGGATAAATTTTTCCATCACCAATCTTGCGTGATGTTCAGCATTGGCGGCGGATGCAATTTTATTGGTAAGACTAGACAGATAATAAGCACCACCAGCGACTTCTAAAGCGCCATCTCTTCGTAACTGCTCAGTTATCGTCAATAAGTCAACTGGCATTGAAGTTTTATAAACACCTTTAATTGCTTCAAAAATTACTTGATGTTTTGGGTCGTAAAAAGCCTCTTTTCGTCCCAAAACTTCAACTGCAATATTTAAAGCAGTATTATCAATCATCATTGCACCCAAAACAGCTTGTTCTAAATCCAAGGCTTGTGGTGGGATTCTACCAATATCAATGTGCGAAACTGATGTTCTAGTTCCTCTATTCCTCGTTGCTTTAATATCATTTTTCTCATTTGCCATGGTACAAATATAGATAAAAGAAAGTCTTAAATAGAATGATTTTTATTCTATATTCAAGGAATGTTTAAAACTCAACCCTTGTGAATAACTTTTTATATCATTCAACCATTTAAAATACATGTCAAAGATGTCTCAATATATTTTTTTTAAAAAAAATAAAGTTAACAAGTCTATTGTTAATTTAATTAAACGATTAATAAACTTTTACAAGAATTTTAAAACCGACCATAAAATATTTCTGGTATATTTACCGTATGAAACGGGAAATCATTGAAACAAAAGACGGTTCAAAGACAATTTATTTGCCAGATATAAATGAAAGTTATCATTCTACCCATGGTGCAATACGGGAGGCTTTGCATGTTTTTATAAAAAATGGTTGGAATCAAACCCAACAGTTGAGGTGCAACATCTTAGAAATTGGGTTTGGTACTGGTTTAAATGCTATCCTAACATTGATTCAAGCACAGAAAGATAAAAGAACTGTGTTTTACACGGGATTAGAATCTTATCCAATTTCTGAAGAAGAAAAAAATCAATTGAATTATGTAGAACATGAATTAATCATTAACTTTTCGGATGAATACAATCATTTGCACAAAGTTCCATGGGAGAAAAGAGTTGAAATAAGTCATTATTTCTTTCTAACAAAAATTCAGAAAAAATTAAACGACTTTATCCCCAAAACAGATTATTTCGATTTAATTTACTTCGATGCTTTTGCTCCATCAGTACAGCCAGAAATGTGGACAGCGAAAGTTTTTCAAAAATTATATGATGCACTCAAAGTAGGTGGCATTTTTGTCACCTATTCCGCTAAAGGAGACGTACGCCGTTCTTTGCAAAACATTGGTTTTACTGTAGAAAAACTCCCTGGACCACCCGGAAAAAGAGAAATGTTAAGGGCGGTAAAAAACTAAGCCTTTTTAACGAATTCAGATTTCAGCCCCATCGCTCCAAATCCTGGAACTTTACAGTCAATATTATGGTCTGCGTCAACTAATCTAATGTTTTTAACTTTGGTTCCTGCTTTAATTGGTTTTGGCGCACCTTTTACAGGTAAATCTTTGATAATCACAACAGAATCGCCTTCATTTAGTTCATTCCCGTTTGCATCTAAAACTATTAGTGAATCAGTACTTTTTGCTTCAGAGACCTCATTTGGATTCCATTCATATCCACATTCAGGACAAGCATATAATTCATTTCCCATTGAATAACCATATTCTGAGGAGCATTCTGGACAAGTTTTCATTTTATTCTTGATTTTGATTTACATTTTGTTTACAAAGATGCTAATTTTTATTGATTTTGGGGAAGTCAGGTGAATTCGGTCAGTATAGAAACTGTTTTTTATCAAAAAAAGCAAAATAAAGTAAAAAACGCATCAAAAAACCACTTAAATAAATATCTTTAACGGTTTCTTATAAAATTTGTATTTTTGCACTTGTAAAAACACACTCAAAACATATATCAAAAGATATGAAAGTAGGAATACCAGTAGAAGTATCATTGGAAGAGTTGAGGGTTGCCGCAACACCAAAAACTGTTGTGCGACTACAGAAACAAGGTTTCGATGTTTACGTTCAGCGTAAAGCAGGAGAAAGAGCTAATTTTTCTGATAAAGCTTACCAAGAAGTGGGAGCAACAATTGTTGATTCAGCAGAAAAGATTTATGGTGAGTCTGATATCGTTTTAAAAGTTAACGAGCCAGCTCCCAGTGAAATTGACATGATGAAAGAAGGTTTGGTTTTGTTAAGCTATTTATGGCCTGATCAAAACAAAGATATTCTTCAAAAGTTAGCCGATAAAAAAGTAAATGCCGTTGCAATGGATGCGATTCCAAGAATTTCAAGGGCACAAAAGATGGATGTTCGTTCATCTATGGCAAACATTCAGGGATATCGTTCCGTAATTGAAGCTTCTTATCACTTTGGAAGATTTTTAAATGGCCAAATTACTGCTGCAGGAAAAGTTGAACCTGCAAAAGTCTTAGTTATTGGTGCTGGAGTTGCAGGATTGGCAGCTATCGGTGCAGCTAATTCTTTAGGAGCAATTGTTCGTGCTTTCGATACACGAAAAGAAGTAGCAGAACAAATCGAATCCATGGGTGCAGAATTTCTTACCGTGAACATCGATGAAGATGGTGCAACGGAATCAGGGTACTCTAAAGTGATGTCTCAAGAATTTATCGACGCAGAAATGGCTTTGTTTTTAGAACAAGCTAAGGAAGTCGATATCATTATCACGACAGCTCAAATCCCTGGTAAACCAGCACCTAGATTAATTTTAGAAGAACATGTAAAAGCAATGAAATCAGGTTCTGTTATCGTAGATTTAGCGGCAACAACTGGTGGAAACTGTGAACTTACGAGAAATAATGAAATATATACAACGGATAATGGTGTAATCATTGTTGGGAAGTTAGACCAATTACCAAATCAAGCATCACAATTATATGGAAACAACCTATGTCATCTATTGGACGACATGGGGAAAGCAGAGGGTTTTAAAATCGACATGGAAGATGATATTGTTTCTCGTGCAATGGTTGTATATAATGGCGCAATCAATTGGCCACAAAAACCTTTACAGGTAAGTCCAACCGCAGGTGGAGGTGACCAAAGAAAAGCCCCTTCTGCTGAAGAATTAAAAGTACAGGAAGAAGCTAAATTGGCAGCTGAATCTAGGAAAAAAGTTGCTTCAACTGTGATAGGATTGGCTGTAATTGGTTTGATTTTATTATTAATTGGTGCATCAGATGCGCCACCAGAGTTTATGCAACATTTTACTGTGTTTATCTTGTCCGTATTTGTTGGTTGGCAAGTAATTACAAACGTTACACACGCTTTGCACACACCTTTAATGTCGGTGACAAATGCCATCAGTGGGATTATCGTAATTGGTGGTTTATTGCAAATCACGGGTGATATGACCAATCCAATTTCAATTGTTGCATTCTTCGCGATTCTCATTGCGACCATCAACATTGTTGGAGGATTTTTTGTGACATATAAGATGTTGAATATGTTTAAAAAATAGTCGAATCAAAACGATTGCTGAGATTACTTAAAAATAAAAGAACAAAAAATTAAAAGAAATGATAGGAAACGAAATTCAAACGGCAGCATACATTTTTGCCAGTATTCTGTTCATAATGAGTTTAGGAGGTTTGTCCTCGCAAGAATCGGCTAAAAGAGGTGTTATCTATGGAATCTTTGGGATGGCTATCGCTTTGGTTGCAACCATTTTGGGTGAAGATGTAGTGAATAACGGCGGACAATTATATATCGTAATCGCTATTGCAATAGCTAGCGTAATCGGACTTTTGCTTACGTTTAAGGTTGAAATGACCGCCATGCCACAATTAATCGCAATTTTACACAGTTTTGTAGGATTAGCCGCAGTATTAGTTGGATATGGTTCGTTTTTGGATCCACACACTCAAGCATTAACAGGTACTGAAGCAAACATTCATTTAGTAGAAGTTTATGTTGGTATTTTTATTGGAGCTTTAACGTTTACTGGTTCGATAATTGCATGGGGAAAACTTGATGGTAAAATCAGAAGTAAAGCACTTATTTATCCAGGACGACATACAATTAACATCATTCTGGTTATTGTTACCATTATTATAGGTGTTATGTTTGTGCAAGCCGAAACCCAAGAAACCTCAATGCTTTATCTATACATAATGACAGCCATAGGATGTTTTATCGGTGTAATGATGGTGATGGCAATTGGTGGTGGCGACATGCCAGTTGTTGTGAGTATGTTAAACTCTTATTCTGGTTGGGCGGCGGCAGCAGCAGGATTTATGTTGGGGAATGACCTATTGATTATTGTCGGCGCACTTGTTGGTAGTTCGGGAGCATTTCTTTCAATTCACATGAGTAAGGCGATGAACCGTAAATTTGTTAATGTGATTCTGGGTGGATTTGGAACAGCAGGAGGTTCTAGCAAAGAGATTGAAGGTGAAATCACACAAATCAACCACGACGAGGCGACAAACATTTTAAAAGAAGCTAAATCGGTTGTGATAATTCCAGGATATGGAATGGCAGTTGCTAAAGCACAATATCCCATTCATAGCTTGGTGCAAAAATTAAGAGATGCAGGAAAGAAAGTGACTTTTGCGATACATCCTGTTGCAGGTCGTTTGCCAGGACATATGAACGTACTGTTAGCAGAAGCAAAAGTCCCTTATGATATTGTGTTAGAAATGGACGAAGTAAATCCAGATTTACCAAATACAGATGCAGTTCTGGTAATTGGCGCAAACGATGTTGTCAATCCAAATGCTGAAGATGATCCAGCAAGTTCAATCTATGGCATGCCTGTCATCAAAGCATGGCAATCAGGAACTGTAATTGTGATGAAACGATCTTTGGGAAGTGGTTATTCTGGCGAAGACAATCCTTTATTTTACAAAGAAAATACGGAGATGTTATTGGGTGACGCAAAAGACAGTGTGGAGAAAATTCTTGCTAATTTAGGGTAGCAATCCTGCTTGATTTTGTATAAGAAAGAAAAAATATTTTAAAAAAGACAACTATTTAATAGCTAAATACGTATATTAGCTAAACAAATATTTAAGAAAATGAGATTATTAGCAAATTTTTCGATACTGATTGGTGTACTCTTATTTACTTCTTGTATTAAACACGAGGTAATTCCAGCACCAACAAAACTAGTAGATTTACCAGCTTCTTTTATTGGAGCTCTTGATGGTGCGACTTATGAAATCATTAAAGATGTAGATGGCTATTATTGCCAAGCTGATCAATCTAAAATTTTAAATCCTTCACCTGCAATGTCAACAATTATCTATCATTCAACACTTAGGTCTGATGAAAAGGTAGATTATATGAGACTTGAAATTGGTTCGTTAAAGTTTAACCAAGACAATGGTCTTGATGCTTCTCTTAATGATTTTGATGACTTTTTCACTTCTGAATTAACAAGAGATTTTACGGATGGTGCAGTTGATGGTGTGCGTATTTTCTTCCAAGATGGAGATGGGAAAATTTGGATAAGTGACCCTTCATCTCCAACAAATTCATTTGTATTTACTAAACTTTCACAAGAATCAGACGAGAATGGTGATTACATGAAATTCACAGCAAAGTTCAATGTGACATTATTGTTTGATACAGACGATGTAGATCATCCAAATTATGGTGCTACACGTCAAATTGATGCTGGAATTTTCCAAGGATTTTTTAAAAGATAAAGTTAGTTTATTAAATCACTAATAAAATTATTTATAGCCATTCCCTTGCTGAATGGCTATTTTTTATATATTTCAGAAATTAATTGGAACCAAACAGCATGCTAAAACCAATCAGAATAGCAATCGTTGGCGATTATAATTATACATCCGCTGCACATCAATCGACCAATCTTGCTATTGGTCATGCAGCAGAAAAATTAGAAATTGAAGTCGATTATTTTTGGATTCGATTATATGAAGCCATTGAGTTGAAAAATAGTGATTTAAAAAATTATGATGGAGTTTGGTTTGCTCCAAACCCTTTTAACAACTTATTTTTCCTTGATGAAATTTTAGACAAAACCCTTGATGCCAATATTCCAATATTTATCACGGGAATGGGTTTTAGGCGTTTCATTAAGGCTCTCGTTAGGAAATTTCACCTCAACCCAAATAATGAAAAAACCATAACTGAAAATCTATTACCAGATAAACTCACAAAATTTGAGGAATTTGAAATAAAAACTCTTCGGAAGACAATCAGTGCTTTCTATGGAAATCAACCCCAAAATGAACTATCCAATGTTCAATATTCAATCTACCCTGACTTTCTACCTGATTTATGTGAAATTGTAGATATTGAAGCTATTAATCAATATGAAGACCCAACAATTATAAGTTTAAAAGGCAGACCATTTTGTGTTGCTACTATGACTCTTCCTCAGCTAACAAGCATTAAAGACCATCCTCATCCACTCATTAGTGGGTTTCTGAATTTTATACGAAATAGTAAAGCTGAATCTATTTAATCTTTTTTCTTGAAATGATTCCAACCTTGTGCCTTAATTTCAAAAGCTGCGCCTTGCCTATCGATTAAATAAACGCCAGAATCTTTTGCTGTAAAATGTCCAATAACCGTTAAATTAGGATTACCTTTAATTTTATCGAAGTCCTCTTGTTTGATAGAAAACAGAAGTTCATAATCCTCTCCACCATTCATAACTGCGGTAGTTGGAGAAATATCAAAATCTATGGCAGTTGTCGATGTTTTTGGGTCTATTGGCAACTTATCATCGTAGATGTTTGCTCCCAAATTAGATTGTTTGCATAAGTGTAATACTTCAGAAGCCAATCCGTCAGAAATATCAATCATAGAGGTTGGTTTTACCCCTAAATCTTTCAAAAGTTTGACAATATCTTTCCTTGCTTCTGGTTTCAATTGTCTTTCTAAAATGTAATCGTATCCATCTAAATCCGGTTGAATATCAGGATTTGATTTAAAAACAGATTTTTCTCTTTCTAAAATTTGCAATCCCATGTATGCACCACCCAAATCTCCTGAAACAACGATTAATTCTTTCTCTTTAGCTCCACTTCTATAAACAACATCTTCTTTGTTTGCAACACCGATTGCAGTAATCGAAATCATTAATCCAGAGAGCGATGTAGTTGTATCTCCACCTACCAAATCTACTTGATAAATATCACAAGCTGTTTTGATTCCATCGTATAATTCAACAAGGGCTTCTTTTGGAAAACGGTTTGAAACTGCAATTGTTACTGTAATTTGTTCAGCTACGCCGTTCATTGCGTACACATCAGAAAGGTTAGATATAACAGCTTTATAGCCTAGATGTTTGAGAGGTGTGTACATCAAATTAAAGTGAATACCTTCTAAAAGAGCATCTGTTGTAACGAGTGTTACGGTATTTTCATCTCTCTCAATAACCGCACAATCATCACCTACGCCATAGATGGTAGAAGGAATTTGACTTTTAAAATTCTTTGTCAACGTTTCAATCAAGCCGAACTCACCCAGTTCTTCTAGCTCTGTTCTTTTATCGCTCATATTTCGATAGAATATTTAGAAGAAAATCTATTATTTTAATTTTCTTGCCACCTCACGTTGTTCGTACACTTCAATGATATCACCAACTTTAATATCGTTAAAATTATTGATATTTAATCCACATTCGTATTGGTTTTTCACTTCTTTTACATCATCTTTAAATCGTTTTAGAGAGCCCAATGTACCCTCATGAATTACGATACCATCTCTAATCAGACGAATTAATGAATTTCTTTGAATGTATCCAGAAGTAACAAAACATCCAGCAATTGTACCAACTTTAGAGATGTTAAAAATTTCTCTAACCTCAGCAGTACCTACAATCACCTCCTCAATGTCAGGTGACAACATTCCTTCCATAGCAGATTTTAATTCTTCAATTGCTTTATATATGACAGAATATAATCTGATATCAATTTGTTCTTCGTCGGCAATTTTTCTTGCTGCAACAGTTGGTCGCACTTGGAAACCAATAATTATGGCCTCTGACGCCGAAGCAAGGTTAACATCTGCTTCTGTAATTGCACCAACCGCTTTATGAATAATATTCACTTGAATTTCTTCAGTTGACAATTTAAGCAACGAATCGGATAATGCCTCGATAGAACCATCCACGTCACCTTTTATAATTAAGTTTAACTCTTGGAAATCTCCAATTGCTAAACGACGACCGATTTCATCAAGGGTAATATGTTTTTGCGTACGCAATCCTTGTTCTCTGTATAATTGTTCTCTTCGCGTAGCAATATTTCTTGCTTCACGTTCATCGTCCATAACGTGAAACTTATCACCTGCATTAGGCGCACCATTTATTCCGAGGACGGATACGGGAGTTGAAGGTGGTGCAGCATCGATATTTTTTCCATGTTCATTCAACATTGCTCTCACCCTACCTGTATGCATTCCTGCAAGAACAATATCTCCTACTTTCAACGTTCCTGCCTCTACGAGCATATTAGTTACATAACCTTTTCCTTTATCTAATGAAGACTCAAGTACCGTTCCGAGTGCATTTTTCTTTGGATTTGCCTTTAATTCCAAAAGATCCGCTTCGAGAATCACTTTTTCTAATAAATCTTCAATATTCAATCCTTTTTTAGCAGAGATTTCTTGTGCTTGATATTTACCACCCCATTCTTCTACAAGAATATTCATTGAGGAAAGTTGTTCTCTAATTTTATCAGCATTTGCCGTTGGTTTATCTATTTTATTAATTGCAAAAACCATTGGTACATTCGCAGCTTGTGCGTGAGAAATCGCTTCTTTTGTTTGAGGCATCACGTCATCATCTGCCGCTATAATAATAATAGCAACATCAGTTACTTGCGCACCTCTGGCCCTCATTGCTGTAAAGGCTTCGTGACCAGGAGTGTCAAGGAAAGTTAATCTTTTTCCCTTATGTAAAACTGAATATGCACCGATATGCTGAGTAATTCCTCCAGCCTCACCATCAGTAACACTAGCCTGGCGAATATAGTCAAGCAAGGAAGTTTTACCATGATCAACGTGTCCCATCACCGTAATAATCGGAGGACGCTCAACCAAGTCTTCAGGTTTATCTTCAACAACAGGAATTGCTTCTTGGATATCAGCCGAAACAAACTCAACATCAAAGCCAAATTCTTCCGCTACAATCTGAATTGTTTCTGCGTCCAATCTTTGGTTGATTGATGCGAAAATACCCAAGGACATACAAACAGAAATTACTTCTGTTGCTTGAACATCCATCATAGATGCTAACTCAGAAACAGAAACAAATTCAGTAAGTTTTAAGATTGACTCTTCTTCTAACTCTCTTTCCAGTTCTTTTTCTCTTCTTTCAGCGTCAAACTCTCTTTTTGCTCTTCTGTTTTTTGATGCTTTAGATTTTTTACGACCTTGCAGTCTTGCTAAGGTTTCTTTTATTTCTTTTTCAATTTCTTTTTCAGAAATTTCAGGTTTATCTGGTTTTTCGCTTTTACCTTTTCTAGGTTTATGTTTGCTGGCTTGTTTATCGACATCTACTTTACGAATTCTCTTACGTTTTCTTTTATCTGCGGAGGCTTCTTTGTGTTGTTTCGACTTATCTTTATCTTTTTTCTTAGCTTCGAAGTCTTTTAGATCAATTTTTCCCACAATTGTAGGACCAGTCAGCTTGTCAGTTTGAGCCGTTATCAGTTCAGGTTTTATATCTTCCTCCTTTTTTTCTTTCGGCTTTTCTACTGTTTTCTCTATTTCCTTCTCTGGTTCTTTTTTCGCTGCTGGTTTAGTTTTTTCAATTGGTTTGGCATCTTTCTTTTTGTCAGATTTTTCGCCTTTTTTAGGGCGTGTATCTGAACTAATTTTTGAGAGATCAATTTTACCAAGTACAGTAACTCCAGTTTTAGCAGTTTCCTCTTTTTCTTCGGGGATTTTCACATCATCTAAGTCTTCTTTTGACTCATCGACTTCATCCACTTTCGATTCTTCTTTTAAAGCTGTTTTCTCCTCTATCTCTTTAACAGGCTTTTCTGCTATCTTATCATCTTTCTCTACTTGCTCTTCACGTGTTTTTATAGAGACGCTTTCTCGATTTTTATCTCGCGTGATAGCCCCCTTTTTATCAACCTCTTCTTTAAGCGACTGATCCTCGGCGAATTCATCACTTAAAATCTCGTAGTATTCTGGTTCTAACTTTGTATTTGGGCTTGATTCAATCTCAATTCCTTTAGAAGCCAAGAATTCAACAAGTGTAGAGATTCCCACGTTGAGATCCCGTGCTACTTTACTTAATCTTTTTACTTTACCGGCCATATATTGTGTCCTAACTTTTTTATTAAATTTTTGTTCTTGATGATTAAGTCTTATTATTAACCTTATTGTTCGAATTCTGATTCTAAGATACTTATCACTTCGCGTATAGTTTCTTCTTCTAGTTCAGTTCTACTTAACAAATCATTCATATCGAGTTCAAGAACAGATTTTGCAGTGTCGCAACCAATTCTCTTTAACTCATCAATAATCCATCCATCTATTTCATCTCCAAACTCATCCAAATCAACATCATCAATTTCTTCGGCTCCTTCTCTGTACACATCAATTTCGTAATCTGTCAGACGAGAAGCAAGACGTATATTATATCCTCCCTTACCAATTGCCAATGAAACTTGGTCTGGTTTTAAATATACATCAGCTCTTTTTTCCTCTTCAAAAATTTCTATTGAAGAAACCTTGGCTGGAGAAAGTGCTCTTTGGATGTATAATTGCGGGTTATTTGTATAATTAATCACATCAATATTTTCATTTCTCAATTCTCTCACAATTCCGTGGATACGTGAACCTTTCACTCCAACACAAGCTCCAACAGGGTCGATTCTATCATCATAAGACTCAACCGCTACTTTAGCTCTTTCACCTGGAACACGTACAATTTTCTTAATGGTTATCAATCCATCAAATACTTCAGGTACTTCCAATTCAAATAATCTCTCAAGGAACTCAGGTGCTGTACGAGAGAGAATAATTACAGGAGAATTGTTTCTCATATCAACTTTTGCAACAACAGAGCGAACAGTTTCTCCTTTTTTAAAGTAATCAGAAGGAATTTGTTCAGATTTTGGGAGGATTAATTCATTTCCTTCATCATCAAGGATAAGAATTTCTTTTTTCCAAACTTGGTAAACTTCACCTGTAATAATTTCTCCAATTCTATCTTTATAAAGCCTATATAGTTTATCTTTTTCAAGCTCTAAGATTCTTCCCATTAAATTTTGACGAAGTGCAAGGATATTTCTTCTACCAAAATCTTCAAATTTAATTTCTTCAGACACTTCTTCTCCCACTTCAAAATCTGGTTCAATTTTAACCGCCTGAGACAATGCAATCTCTGTATTTGGATCTTCCACTTCTCCGTCTGGCACGATTTCTTTGTTTACCCATATTTCAAAGTCACCTTTATCAATATTTAAGACAATATCGCAGTGTTCATCTGTCCCGTATTTCTTTTTTAAGATTGACCTAAACACGTCTTCTAAAACACGCATCATCGTTTGTCTATCAATGTCTTTGAATTCCTTAAATTCAGTAAACGACTCTATTAAATTTAGACTGTCCATTCGTTCAGTTTTTAAATGATATTACAATTTTTGTTTCTTTTATCTCTTCGTAAGTAAACTCATGTTCTGTTTTCACCCACTCTTTTTTCTTTCTACCTTCGATACGCTCTTTGGTAGAAGTTTCTATTTTAATTCCGTTTTCATCTGCAAAGGTTAGTACTCCTTCTAACGTTTTGTTATTTTCGATTAGTTGTACTTTTACTACTTTGCCTATATTTTTTTTATACTGTTGCAGTACACGAAAAGGTTTGTCTAATCCTGCTGAAGAAACTTGTAACTCAAAATCTTCTTTGTCTCTATCAAGATTATGCTCAATATTTCGAGATACGGAAATACAATCGTCTATCGCGACATTTCCTTCCACAGTATCTAATTCCACAATGATTTTATTTCCTCTAGACACAGAAATATCAACAATAAACAAACCTTTGTCTAGTTCATTTATTCGTTCTATCGCTAGCTGTTCTATTTGGTCTCTATCAATCATCAATTATGAAAAGAGGGGACTTTTTGTCCCCTCGTTCTCTTCACTTTCGTTGTAAAACAGTGCAAATATATGTATTTTTTAGGAAAACAACGAATATTCCGTATTATTTTTTAGTGAATACAAAAAAAATCAAAAAACACTATCGTTCGATTTAACTAATTACTCGATTAATCTTAGTTTTTCTAAATGATTTTTCTTCTTATTCTAAATCTATTTTAAGACTATTTATTAGGCATTTCTCGTGTAAATGCAGAAATACCAGTAACGTCTGCTCCCGTAATCAATAAATGAATATCATGTGTTCCTTCGTATGTTACAACTGACTCTAAATTTGCCATGTGTCGCATAATGGAATATTCATTGGTTATCCCCATTGCCCCGAGGATTTGCCTTGCTTCTCTAGCAATCTTCAAGGCTACTTCAACGCTGTTTCTTTTTGCCATTGAAATTTGAGAAGTTGTTGCTTTATTCTCATTTTTAAGCTGTCCCAAACGGAATAATAAAAGTTGTCCTTTAGTGATTTCAGTAATCATTTCAGCCAATTTTTTTTGTGTTAACTGAAACGCTGCAATTGGCACATTAAATTGAATTCTTTCTTTTGAATATCTTAGTGCCTGATCGTAACAATCCATTGCTGCACCCAAAGCTCCCCAAGCAATTCCGTATCGGGCAGAATCTAAACAATTCAATGGCGCACCCAACCCATCTTTTCCTGGCAATAAATTTTCTTTTGGCACTTTGACATTCTGAAAAATCAATTCCCCTGTTGTGGAAGCTCGTAAAGAATGTTTTCCTATCATTTCTGGAGTAGAAAAGCCTTCCATTCCACGTTCAACAATTATCCCTTTGATTCTACCAGCTTCATTTTTTGCCCAAACGACAGCAATATCAGCAAAAGGAGCATTAGAAATCCACATTTTTGCTCCATTCAGCAAATAATGATCGCCCATATCCTTAATATTGGTAACCATGCCACCTGGATTCGAGCCATAATCAGGTTCAGTCAAACCAAAACATCCCATCATTTCGCCAGTTGCTAACTTTGGTAAATATTTTCTTTTTTGCTCCTCAGAACCAAATTGATAAATTGGATACATCACTAAAGAACTTTGAACAGATGCTGTTGAACGCATTCCACTATCACAACGTTCAATTTCTTGCATGATGATACCATAAGAAATTTGATCCAGTCCTGGTCCACCGTATTCAGAAGGAATGTAAGGACCAAATGCACCAACTTCACCAAATCCTTTTAAAACTTCTTTTGGAAAAGTAGCATTTTCATAATGCTCTTCAATGATTGGTGATAAATCTTTTTTTACCCACGCCCGAACAGTATCGCGAATCAACTTGTGTTCTTCTGTTAACAAATCATCCATATTGTAATAATCAGGATGTGTATATAGATCTGACTTCATTTCTTTTCTTTTTAGATAATATTTTGGGCAAAGATAAACATTTTAAGGTGCAAATGGCGTGAGGATTTTAAAAAAGAATTACCATCGTTTGAATAAATGATTGTTTTTTCTGTTTTCCTATAAAAGATGACATTTCATTGATAAGAAGGTTTTTTGATATTTTTTTGATTTAAGCACTTTGAATTAAGTATTTTTTAAATAAGACTCAACAAATAATGAGTGAAATCAATATATTTGCCTAATATTGTATCAACAATTAATATGCATGAACTAGAATTAATATTACGAGAACCGCTTTTCCCTAGCTGGATTTTATATATTTTAATTGGCTCATTATTAATTGTAACCATAACAAAGACACAGAAAATAACAATCTTCAACCAAATAAGATTGGCATTCCTTAACCCACTTAGCTCTGTTCATTTTAGTAAAGGTGAATTTCGATTCTTTAGTGTGACCAATGCCCTTTTGTTGTTCAACTACTTTATCGTGACGGGTACCGTATTTTATATGTTCAGGATATACTATGATATAAATCAATTATCTATCATTTTTATTCCTCTACTTTATTATATCCTCCAAACACTATCACTTGCCGTTGCTTCTTTAATTAGTGGTGAGTCAAATCGTATTTCAGAGCTTTTTTCGATTCTGAATCTATTTAATTATATCACAGGCTTAATTATCACTCCGCTGGTGATTGTTTGGATTTTGAATCCTCAACATTCAGTTCCCTTCATTTATATTATAACAGGCGTACTGTTATTTACTCAGTTTTTACGTTTAACAAGAAGTATTTTAGTTTCTATTCGCAATAATATAAATTGGTATTATATAATTTTATATCTTTGCACTTTTGAAATTGGTGTAGCTTACATTATTTATATGCTCTTATATACCTATTTCATTGGAGTTTGAATAGATGTAGAAATTAAATTATTGCGATATTTTGAGTGTAAAAACAATATTAGTATCACAACCTGAGCCTGAAAATAACAGAAATCCTTATCTTTCATTGGCAGAGAAGCATGACTTAAAGGTTGATTTTCGTCCTTTTATCCATGTAGAGGGGATTGATATGATGGAATTTAGAAATCAAAGGATTGATTTTAAAGATCATACAGCTGTTATTTTAACTTCAAAAACTGCTGCAGACCACTATTTTAGAATGGCTCAAGAGCATCGTTTTGAAGTTCCAAAGGAAATGAAATATTTCTGTATTTCTGAGGCAGTTGCCTACTACCTACAGAAATATGTTACCTATAGAAAGCGTAAAATATTCTTTGGAAAACAAAAAATTGAAGATTTGATGGATTCTATCAAGAAACATAAAAATGAGAAATTTTTACTTCCAAGTTCAAACATCTTAAGGGATAGTATTCCTGAGGCACTCGACAAGGCAAACATCAACTATGTTAAAGCTGTTCTATACAAAACTGTAGCATCGGATTTATCGGATTTAGAGAATGTGTTTTATGATATTTTGGTTTTTTTCTCACCAACAGACATTGAGTCGTTGTTTAAAAATTTTCCAGATTTTAAACAAAATAAAACAATCATCGCTGCGTTTGGGCCTACAACAGCCAAAGCAATTGTTGACCACAACTTGAGATTGGACATTCATGCACCGCAACCACACCTACCTTCAATGTCAATGGCGATTGAACAGTTTATCAAGGATAAAAATAAAAAGTAGTTAGAATAGTGAGGGCAGAGTAATTTTAAATGAATTCGACCTATACTTTGTTACATTTTCAAGATTTTTCATTAATTTTAGCTTTTCATTTTTACATTCAGAATGAGCAAAGCAAAAAAAACCAAAAATTCTAAAATTATTTTTAGCAAAAGGACATCAAGGATATTGATTCTTTTAATGTGGTTAGTGGCTTTTACTCCTATTTTTGCCATTTTATTCTTAAGATACGGAAGAATTGATAATGACTCACTTCCTTCTGTTTCTATGCTAGAGCAGCAAGAAGAAATGTTAGCAACGACTATTTTGGCAGATGATGGCATTTCAGAAATCGGTAAATATTGGAGAGTCAACAGAAGTAGTGTTAACTACAACGAAATCTCACCATACGTTATTTCGGCATTAATTGCAACTGAAGATGAACGTTTTGAAGAACACTCTGGGATTGATGGCAGAGCGCTTGGTCGAGCTATTGTGAAAATGGGAAAAGGAGGTGGAGCATCAACCATCTCGCAACAATTGGCTAAATTAATATTTACACTTAAAGAAAGGGAAGAGAGAAGAGCCTTGGCTACCGAAGGTGGTGAAATGACAGAGGAAGACGCGAGAATGAGAAAAATGAATCCAATTGAAAGACGCCTTTACGAAAAAATCAAAGAAAATATTATTGCTCTTCGATTAGAAAGGAGATATACGAAAAATGAAATTATAACCATGTATTTGAATCAGTTCGATTTCTTATACAATGCAGTTGGAATTGCTAGTGCTTCAAAAGTTTATTTTAATAAAAAGGCAGCTGATCTAAACCATGAAGAAGCAGCCATTCTAGTGGGAATGTGTAAAAACCCTGGACTTTACAATCCACACCGTTTTAATGTAATAGACTATAGAAGAATTTTAGCAGAAAGAAATAATGTACCTGAAGACTCCATTAAATCCGAGCAAATTAACGAAGCAAGGGAAAAAGATTCGCTAAGAGCCATTAATCGCAGAAACGTGGTTTTAGAGCAATGGTATAAAAATTCTAAAAAAGAAAATCCAGCACTTTTAAGCACAATCACAAAAGAAGAACTTGATAGTTTAAAAAGCCTACCAATAATTACTGACTATCAACGTGTTGACTTCAAAGAAGGGGTCGCTCCTTATTTCAGAGAGAGTTTAAGACAAGAAATTACCGACATCTTGGCTGAAAAAGATACCAATGGAGAGTATAAATACAGAAAACCAAATGGAGATCCTTATAACATCTATGAGGATGGATTAAAAATTTATACTTCGCTCAATCTCGACATGCAAAAACATGCCGAAGCTGCTGTGGTTAAACACCTTAAAAAAAACATCCAAGAACCATTCGATAAAAACAATCGTAGCTCCAAAAAATTCCCGTTTGCATCTTCTATTCCTGATGCGACTGTTGAATTGCTAATGAATAGCTCTAGAAAACGTTCAGACCGATATCGAAATATGAAACGGGCTAATTATTCTGAAAAAGAAATTCTCGCAAGCTTCGATAAGCCCACCCAAATGAAGATATTTTCATGGGATGGCGACATTGATACAATTATGACTCCAAACGACTCCATTCGCTATTATAAGAATATTATGCAAGCCGGTCTCGTTTCAATTGAACCTCAAACTGGCTTGATAAAAGCTTGGGTAGGTGGACCTAATATCAATCATTTCTCATACGACCATGTAGCGAAAGCCAAAAGGCAAGTAGGGTCAACTATAAAACCATTTATTTATTCTGCCGGAATGCAATTTGGCGTGATTACTCCGTGTCAAACTACACCAAACATCTCTTATTGTGTTGATATTCCTACAGGATCTGGCCCAGAAGACATGAAACAATGGTGTCCGAGAAATGCAGGTATAGATATGGAAGGGGAACCTGTAACTTTTTCTGAAGGTCTTTCCAAATCGATGAACAACATTACCGTTGCCGTGATGGCAAGAATGGGTGGAGTTGCAGGTCCAAATGCCGTGGCTAAACTCTTGGAAAGCATGAATATTCATTTGCGTCAAGAAGACATTGTTCCTGCTATGTGTTTGGGAGTTATGGATTTATCACTTTTGGAAATTACTGCCGCTCAAGCAACTTTTATTAACAAAGGTGTTTACAATTCGCCATCTGCTATTATTCAAATTGAGGATAGACATGGAAACGTAATTTATACCCACGAACAAGAATCAAGGGAGGTCTTATCTGAAGATTTAGCCTATTCTACACTTAAAATGATGGAGCAAGTTGTTTTATCGGGTACTGGAGCAAGTTTGCGTGGAACTTGGAGGGATTGGGGTGGAATCACACACCCAACTGCTGGTAAGACAGGAACAACACAAAACAACTCAGACGGTTGGTTTATGGCATTAACTCCCGACTTAGTTACTGGAGTTTGGGGCGGAGCAGAAGACATGGCTGTACGTTTTCGTTCTATGACTTGGGGACAAGGGGCACGCTTGGCTTTGCCGATTTATGGATATTATATGCAAGAAGTTTATAAAGATCCAAAAATTCATATTTCAACTAAAGGTTTTGAAGTTCCTTACGGATACGAAAACTCAATTTTTAATTGTGCAAATAATCAAAATTCAAATACAGACGCAGAAACAACAGTGCCAGAATTTGATTTTTAAAAAATATAAAATGGATAAAAGAGTAAAAAATGTTCAAGAAGCATGTGAGGGAATTGTCGATGGTATGACAATTATGTTTGGAGGATTTGGATTGTGCGGTATTCCAGAAAATACAATTGAAGAAATTGTAAAAATGGGAACTAAAAACTTAACTTGTATTTCTAATAATGCAGGAGTTGACGACTTTGGTTTGGGGTTATTATTGCAAAAAAAACAAATCAAAACAATGATTGCATCTTACGTTGGTGAAAACGCAGAATTTGAAAGACAAATGCTTTCTGGTGAGTTAGAAGTTATCCTTACTCCACAAGGCTCTTTGGCTGAAAAATGTAGAGCTGGCGGGATGGGGATTCCTGCATTTTATACGCCCGCAGGCTATGGTACAGAAGTGGCTGAAGGTAAAGAAGTTCGTATTTTTGATGGAAAACCTCATATCCTTGAAGAAGCATTGACTGCTGATTTTGCTATCGTTAAAGCATGGAAAGGTGACACCGAAGGGAATTTAATTTATAAAGGTACTGCCAGAAATTTTAATCCCGTGATGGCAATGGCTGGAAAAATCACTATCGCAGAGGTAGAAGAACTTGTTCCTGCCGGAGAATTAGACCCAAATCAAATCCATACTCCCGGAATATTCGTACAAAGAATCTTCCAAGGAGAAAAATTTGAAAAAAGAATAGAACAAATTACGACAAGACCGAGATAATTTCAATCAATGATGTCAGACATCTTAAAAAGTAAAAAATTACGGGTAACACCTTTTAGGAAAGAAGTATTGTCGATTTTCTTAAAAAGTCAACACGCAATTTCTGTCCAAGATATTGAAGGAGAACTTAATGAGTTTGATAGAATTACGCTTTATCGAACCATTAAATCCTTTATCAACAAAGGTGTTATCCACGAAATCGTGATGCCTGGTGATGTGAAAAAACTTGCGCTTTGCGATGTCGTTTGTAAACATGATTCTGGCATTCACGAACATCAACACGTTCACTTTCAATGCAAAGAATGCGAAGAAGTTTATTGTGTAGAAATTCAAAATTCACCACTAATTCAATTACCTGGGTTTGTTATTGAAGAAAGAGAATTTCAGGCAAAAGGAATTTGTAAAAAATGCAATAGAGTGATTTGATGTCTTTAAAACCGTCATGTTTTGGTTTTATTGAAAAAAATACTAAGATTAAATAACGGTTAAACATCTGTAAAATATACATTCATTGGTATTGCCTACTTTTATCAGATATTATATTAAATTTGCAAACCTTAAAATAAAATGTAAATGTGGTTTAAACTATCACAAATAATTCTTAGAAATCGTATTGCGATTCTTGTTGTTATCGGCTTGTTAACCATCCTCTTTGGGTATCATGCTTTTACAGGATTGACAACAGATAATCGCTATGGAAATACTTTACCTGAGGATGCGCCTGCACAAATTGAATACAACCGTTTCAAAGAAATGTTTGGCGAAAATGAAGGTGTACTTATTTTTGCTGTTGAAACAAAAAATCTTTATACTGAAGAAAACTTCCTGAAATGGAAAGAGATGGGAGATCGGATTTCAAATTTAGATGGCGTTAAATCTGTCTTCTCCGAATCAGATCTTTTTACAATAAAAAACAATACCAAAGAAGGTAAGTTTGAAGCTGAGCCGATTTTTATAGACCCATCTTTTCAAGCTAAATCTATTGAGCAAATACATGCAGAAGTTAGAGATATGCCTTTGTACAAGGATATTCTTTACAATGACTCAACAAATGTTTCATTGATGCTGATTAACATTGATGAGGAATACCTTGCAGATGTAGATAAACAAGACGTAGTATTTGACGCCGAGGATATTGCAAATGAATATCAAGAGACTTTTGGTCAAGTTCATTTTGCAGGACTTCCTCATATTCGGGTTGTGATGGGAAAACGAGTTGTAAACGAAATGTTTATCTTTATTGGTTTGGCCATTTCCATAACTTCTCTCCTACTTTATTTGTTTTTTAGGTCTTTCCGTGTCGTTTTATTCTGTAATATCGTCGTTTTTACAGCTGTAATTTGGTCGCTCGGAAGTATTGCCATCATGGGATTTGAAATTTCCATCTTAATGGCGCTGATTCCTCCGCTAATGATTGTCATTGGGATTCCCGACTGTGTATATCTTCTGGTCAGGTTCCATCAAGAAGTTAAGGGGCACGGAAATAAAGTTTTAGGACTTTCGAGAGTAATTAGTCGTGTGGGAAATGCTATATTTATGACAAATCTCACGACCGCAATGGGATTCAGTACTTTTATTTTTGTAAACTCTGAAAGATTACAAGAATTTGGGGTTGCTTCGTCACTTAATATTATTGGAGTTTTCGTGCTTTCAATTTGTATTATTCCAATCCTTTATTCTTTTTCAAGTAAACCTAAGAGACGACATTTAAAACATCTTGACAAAAAATTAGCTTTAGGAGTTACTAATAGAATCATTCATCACACAACCACGAATCGAAATTGGGTTTATGTAATTACAGTTATTGTAATCATTATTTCTATTATCGGAGCAACTCAAATGAAAGCTACTGGAAACCTTACAAGTGATTTACCTGAAGGTGACCAAATTTTAGAAGATATTCATTTTTTAGAGGATAATTTTGGTGGTGTAATTCCTTTTGAAATTCTCATCAATTATAAAAAAGACGCACGGAAATTCGATAAAGCTACGCTTGAAAAAATTGAAGCCATTCAGGACAATTTAAGCAAAGATACATTTTTTAGTCGTTCCCTCTCGATTGTTGATTTCATGAAACTAATTAACATGTCGTACTACGGAAACAATCCTGATATGTATAAACTTATTGAGCGAAAAGATATGCTAAGGTTGAGAGATTATGTGGATGCTTTCCAAAAGGATATGGAAACGACGAAACAAATACATCGTTACCGCGAACTTGCGGAAAAAACTGATGTGAAATACCTTGATTCGATTGTCCTCAATTCTCCTAAAATTGCTAAAACATTACTTGAATATGTTCCTAAGGAGGGCGACTCAATGGAAGTATCGCCAAATCCTTCAGAAGCAGAAATTATGGATTTCTTATCCAAAAATAGAAATGCCGAGGAGATTCTCTACTTAACAGATAGATTTTTTCCTGATATAACAAATAACGCAGCATTAAGCAGCATGATAGATACTGCAAATACTACGTTCAGAATTCGTACACAAGTATTAGATTTGGGTTCATACGAAATGGGAGAAATTACAGATCGGGTTTCAACAATGGTTGATTCAATCTTAAATCCAAATCAAAAACAAGTTGACTACTACTTTAAACAATATGAAGAGGGAAACATTAATTATATCGACTCCATTTTAGACGTATCAAATATATATTTGAATAATTTAACCTATATTTTATCTGATGGTGATGAAGAACAATTGTTTGCGTTTGACATTGACCCTGATTTAATCAAAACATATTATGAAAAAGACGGATTTAAAGAAGCATTAAAAGAAGCAATCGATAGTGAAAGGTTTGAAAATTTTATAACAGGCGTTTCCGTTGTTGCAGCACAAGGAACGAAATACCTCATCCAAAACTTATTTTCTAGTATTATCTTTGCAGTGATTTCCATCTCTTTGCTCATGGCACTGCTATTTGGTTCGTGGAAAATGGTACTTGTTTCTATGATTCCTAACTTTATCCCACTAATCATCACAGCTGGAGTAATGGGTTTTACTGGAGTCCCGATAAAACCTTCAACTCTCTTGGTTTTTAGTATCGCTTTGGGTATTTCTGTCGATGACACAATTCATTTCCTTTCTCGATATAGACGTCAATTAAAAATACAAAGTTATGACACAAAACAGTGTATTGTTGACGCTCTCTATGAAACTGGTATGAGTATGTTCTATACTTCAATAATTTTAGTGAGTGGATTCTCTGTGTTTGTTTTCTCTCAATTTGGAGGTACGCAAGCACTCGGGTTGCTTATTTCGTTGACATTACTTGTGGCTATGTTAACCAACTTATTGGTTGTGCCATCTTTACTTTTCAGTTTCGAAAAGCGAATTGTTGCAGCTGCAATTGAAAACGAACCTTTGGTTAAAATTTATGACGAGGAAGTAGATGTTGATTTAGATGAATTAGAAATCGACCCAACCACGGGGATTAACTATAAAGAGACAAGCGAAGAGGATATAACTGAAAAAGAAGATAATTAATCACGTGTTTATGGATAAAGTAGAGGTCTATCAAGAAATATTAGAAGACGCAATATCAAAAATTGCATTTCCTTCATCACCAAAAAACTTGTATAATCCTTTACGATACTTTTTGAAAATTTCAGGAAAAAGAACACGACCAACACTTACAATGCTTGGCTGTAGTCTTTATGGTGAGGATGGGATAAAAGCCTTAAATACAGCCATTGCAATTGAATTGTTCCATAATTTCACTTTGATTCACGATGATATAATGGACGAGGCACCTTTGCGAAGAGGTCAACAAACCGTTCATGAAAAGTGGAACAGCGATATAGGAATTCTTTCAGGTGATACTTTATTTACGATTGCAGTAGAATATCTTGCAAAAAACGATAGAGAAATTATCCCCGACTTAATCAATGTCTTTACCCGTACATCACGCGAAGTTTGTGAAGGTCAGCAATTGGATATGGATTTCGAGACATTAACCGAGGTGAGTATTGATGATTATATCGAAATGATTCGTTTGAAAACATCTGTTTTAATCGGTGCTGCACTTGAAATGGGAGCCATTGTCGCTGGAGTTAAAGATAAAGATGAAATCCAAAAAATCTATACCTTTGGATTAAACGTTGGCTTGGCATTTCAAATTCAAGATGACTTATTAGACCTTTACTCTGAATCAGGAAAGTTTGGGAAACAGAAGGGGGGCGATATTTTGGCAAATAAAAAAACATTTTTGCTTTTAAAAGCTTTTGAACTAGCTTCTGAAGAGCAAAAAGACGCCCTTAATCATGCGCTATCAGACCTTCAAGGAAATGAAAAAATCATAGCTGTTAAAACAATTTTTGATGCACTTAACATTAAGGAAGAGGCAGAAAAATTAAAAAATCAATTTTATCAATTAGCTCTAAAACAGATGGATGCAGTTCAAGTTCCGAACAAAAACAAAAGCGAACTGTTAAAACTTGCAGAATCCTTAATGTCGAGAGATTTTTAATGAAAATTACAACCCAATATATCAACCAAGCATCTACTTTTGAAAAAGCTATTGAAAGCCTTTCTCAGAAATCTCGCATATACATTGATTTAGAGTTTGATAAAAACCACTTTCAATATGGCTTTAATTTATGTTTAATGCAGATTTTTGACGGAGAGGATACCTGTTATTTAATTGACCCACTTGGGGACATAAAAATTGAAAAAATCTTCCCTATTTTAGAAGATAAAAACATCCAATTGGTTTCTTTTGCTTTTTCAGAAGACATGGGTTTGCTTCACCACATCGGAGCACAACCAACAAACATTCTTGATTTATCAATTCTCATCCGTTTATTAGATTATGAAACGCTTTCTTTGAACAACGCTTTAGCAACGATGTTGATTGAGGAAGACCTGAAAGACAGTAAAGAAAAGCATCAAAAAAGTAATTGGACGCTACGACCATTAACAGAGAAACAATTAGAATACGCCAAAAATGACGTTATTTATCTTCCCGCATTACAATCAGTGCTTGAGGATAAAATCGAAAAACTTCAAAGAAATGAGTGGGCAAGGCAAGAAATGGACAGCTTTGTAAATCACAATTGGCAAATGGCCAGCGTCTCACAGTATTTAACACACAAAGACCAAGCATCTTTAACATTGGCAGAGTGGATTCGTTTCCAAAAGATAATGGCTGAAAGAGAAAGATTATCAGAAGAGTTAAATCGTCCTTCATATAAAACCATTGACAAAGCCAGAATGCTTCAACTCGCTAAAAATCCTGAAATAATTAACAATTGGCAAGACTTGAAAGGAATTCATCCCAAGTTGAAAACAATATCTATCCAAAAATTATTTTCTCAATTACTTAATGAGGCAGAGAGAGAAATCGAAGAAAACAAAATCAAAAAAGATGCGCCAAGCATTCCATATTTAACACGGGAAGAAAAGATTCGTTTAAGTCAAAAACGCAAAAGGAATAATTACCTAAAGAATACATATTATTATCCACTCAAGGATGGTATAAAGAAAGAGTACGGAGAAAATTTTGCTAACTACATCCTTTCAAACCGAATCATAGAAGAATTGATAAATGGAAATAAAAAACCTTTACCTTACCAACAGGAGATTTTTAAAGTAGTCGCGAGAGCGTTTGAGATTAAATTTTTAGATGGTTAAAAAGACCTTAGCTTTCACTAAAGTCTCTGCGGAGGAAGAGGGATTAGCTTCGCTGGTCTTCACTACGTTACGGCACGAACCCCTGAGGGTTCTCATCCCTCAATCTTAGCAAAGTTTAAGC
>Ga0265293_10001740_pt1 | contig 46269 bp, 65 predicted proteins | sample Munlanlewell138R_FD_192505 | JGI IMG/M metagenome (GOLD analysis project Ga0265293, IMG submission 192505) | Leachate microbial communities from a municipal landfill in Southern Ontario, Canada - Leachate well 138R | ecosystem: Engineered > Solid waste > Landfill > Unclassified | place: Canada... | reverse complement strand
TTCATTACCACTTCGCGAGCCGAGAGCCGAAACTCGTACTCGTCGCCGTCGCTTTGTTACTGAACTGCGAGCTGAAAGCGCCATGGCTCGCGGAGGAATGGATGAAGGACACGATGCAAACGAGGTCGCTGCTCGCCCCCCCGCAATAATCGGGAATCATGCACGTGGCTGCTGACGAGCCCGTGAAGCTTGCTATAAACAAAAATTTCAGGTTGCTGCTACTGTTAATGCCTTGGATATAGTTTTGACTGGTAGTGTTGCCGCTATTCTCGTAAGCCCCGCCCGCCTCATCCCACATTTGATAAGTGCCGGAGCCTGTTCGGATACCATCCATCCACTCGCCATATGTAGTGCCAGAGTGGCAAAAGTCCTCAATTCCCCTGTATTTGCAGAGCGCGGCATTGGCCCGGATGCTTCTCGGCATGAGCTGGAAAGTTGTTTTTTCTATCACCATGCGACCTAGTATTTCGTGCCATTCAAAAAGAGACTGCAGGTGGTACCCCTCACCGTTGTTCGCGCAGTACGTGCGGCAATTGTTGAAGCTGACGTTGCCCCATGCGATCTGCCCGGGTTTACTCCCGATTTTGTTATCCCCCGCATTATGCCCACGGTATTTTCCGTAATAGAACCGCTTCATCCACGCTCCGTCCCGCTTGAAAGCCCCCGGACTTGCGGCAAACCCAGAGATTTGACAGGGCGACATGAGCATCGTCCACCTTGGAGTAGTGCCATCTTCCGCATCAGGGAGCATCCCCCGCCACCAGTAAGCTATCGGGATTTTGCAGAAGACGTTCCCGGCAGCGTCCGTCCAGTCATTGAACTGATAAGCCGGGTGGGCGTCAAAATATTCAGGTGTCAGGCTTATCTCTCGCACCTTCGCCCCATAGCTGACATCGCCAAGCAGAGAAACCTGCCGCAAGTCCCAGCCGTTACTAGAGCCGGTCCCCTTGTGCTGCACGCCAATTACCGTCCCGCGAGCAACCCATTCCCGATGTTCGGCCAGAGTTAAAACCCCCTTAGTGGGATTATTAGGCCTAGCTCCAAGGTAGCCCCTAAGCATCCATCTCCACCACCGATCCTGTCAAAGCGATGGCATCGTCAACAGATGTATTTGCCACAATGCTATCCCCCGCCTCAAGCACCAGTTTCCCGGCCAAGCAGTTCAGCGCCGAGCCGGGTGGTACGACTATCGCAAATAATAGTTCGGTTTCAGCATCGCCAGCAGATGCATCAGTCCAAGCTAAGTTTATGTCAGCCTCATACTCCCCGTCAGAATTGGCCGCCTGTAGCCCTATTACGATGGTAATTTTACCAGACGGGCAGGTGTAGGCCACGGCAGAAGTTTCAGTCAACTCTAACCCAAAGTTCTTGTAAGTCTCAGCCATTTGCATCACCTCACGATAGCGCTATCACGAGACCAAGGGATACGCCGTCCCCGCTCGATGCAGTCTGCCACTCCACGCCGCTGCCATCAGCCTTCACCGCGAGGACTTTGCCCTTGTCGCTAGCCTCGACGCTAGGCACACCCACCCCTTGCGGTCCCTGCGGCCCCTGCGGCCCTTGTTCGCCCTGCGGTCCGGCAGACCCGGTCTCGCCAGTCGCACCCGTTGCGCCTGTTGCCCCTGCCGCGCCAGTGGGGCCGACGGGACCGACAATTTTTCCCACGTTGTCCCAGCGATCGTCCGTTACGTTGTAGAACCACAGGTCACCGGTATCCTCCGCTATCCACGCGTCGCCAGCCTCCGGGTCAACGACAGCCTTTATCTCAGTATCGTCCTCCTTCGTCCCCTTTAGCGTCACCGAGACTCCCTGCGCGCCCTGCTCACCTTGTGGGCCGGTCTCGCCTTTTGGCCCAGCGGGACCAACCGCGCCAGCCGCCCCGGTCGAGCCCTGCACGCCCTGAATACCCTGTATGCCTTGCGGTCCCTGCGGTCCGACAGGACCGGCTGGACCTTGAATCCCTTGTAACCCCTGCACCCCGGCATTGCCTTTCGGTCCACGCACGATGGCAGTTTTGTCTATCCAAGACGCGCCGTTCCACTGCTGGTATTCCCCGTCCACCGAAATCAGCGTGCCCACCGGCGGGGAGCTGGTGAAATACGCATCCCGCGCAGTTTCATCCGCGAAGAAGTGATCGTCGGCTATCGTGAATGAACCGCCCCCGCCCCCGCCACCTCGCCTTACAAGCGGCATCTACAGCACCTCCTCGATCAAGACTTGCACCTTCGCGCCGTCGTCCGAGGACAAGGTGAAAGACTCCAGTCTGTCCCACGCCAGCGGCGGGGAGTCGTAATAAATGACATCGTTCAGCGGCACCTCAAGCTCCTCGCCAAAGGACAACACCGCCTCGCCCTCCGTCGCGATGGCCGATATTTTTACCTTCGGCGCGTAGGGAACAGCGATAACTTCGGAGCCACCAGCCAGAATCTCCCGCTCCTCGGACAAAAGCACCTGCGGCGCGACTGCCGGTGTGTCCGAGAGCTTTGTCAGCCCGAGCGCCGAGTGCGGGACAAAGTAAAGCAGCCCCTTTGTTTCACCGGGCTGCCAGAGGATGTTTTCCCGATATACCTGATTGCTTGTTGCGTTCTTGTAGGTTGGCACTTTTTGAGACCTCCTTTTAAGACACTGCATATACCTCGACTGGCACATAGCTCACTGTCCAGTCCTTGCCATCCAATGATGCGGCGACAAGGGATTCGAGCCAAAATCCGTCTTGGTCAATACATCTACCCGTGATGACAAACTCGTCATCAATGATTTTTATGTCAGGAAACACGTTTTTTATAGGCCACCCTCCGCCGCTGGCTGTAAAATAATCTTGCACCTGTATCCTCGAAACATAGTGCCAGTCAGTAAGGTTTGTCGAAGAGTAGATGTATACGAATGTACACCTGTGAGAATGTTCCCCCTCAAAAACGTCCATCCATACGCTCTTGGCTTGATATGCAAGTCCGGTTTTTTTGCTGTACGCAATCGGCCACTCCGCCATTTCTTCGCATATAGATTCTGAAAAGTTCACCTCTTGCCATGTTGACAAATCGAGCGAAAACATGAACGCTTTTTCTGCCCCATAGCAATAAATCGGATGCAATAGGATTCCGACGGCACACTCTGTAAGCATCCAGTCTTCTTCTTTCCCTTGTATTTCTTCAGGTGTATTTATGGGGTCAAGATCTCCCGCTGGCGTCAGCATCGCATTGTTGAAAACGACAATATCTTCGTTCGATGTAACGTACACCGGGACGGAGTAAGCGTCATCAATGGAGGATGTAACTTGCTCCCACGTCTTCCCGCCATCGCGGGTAGTTACGAGGCCACCTCGCCAGTTATCGTCAAGGAAGGCGAAAGCCCCTGCATCCCCGCTTGTATGTCCAGAAACGTTGTAAACGCTTGCGTTTGGAGCTACCAGCAAGTTGAGTGCAAATGTTTTCCCTCCATCCACAGAAGAGTAAATTCCTGAGCCAATCCCGTTTTCCCAATACACTATTGCTATTCGCCCTTTGCCAAAATTCAATACGCCCTGAATGTGTGAAACATCTGGACGTAGATTGATCCTAGGTATTTTGTGCCACGTCTTGAATTCATCGTCAGAAAAGACATAGTCCTCTGGCGGATATGGAACGCCCCACCAATTCCACAGTCCATACCCAAATATCCCGTTTCCGCCCCACTCGATAATCGGCATGTCTATTTCATGGTTTTCCCGCCTTCCCGTAATGCGCGAAAGCACGTTGTAACTCACACCGCCCACACCTCCACGAACGCCTCACCTCGCGTTTGCGTGGCTGTCGTCGGCGCATGACCACGCAGCTGGACATGGCGAGCGCACCCCGGTAGGATGCCCCCTATCTGCCGCGCCTTGTAGCACTTGTAAGACACCTTTATTTCCTCCCCGGTTCCCGGTGCCGTGCTGAACTCGATTTCACCGACTACAGAATCGAGCAGGACGTTTTCCTCGTCGCCGTCAACCTTCACAACCAGGGTGTTCTCAATTATGCAAGCGTCATTCAGCTTGAACACAACCTTTGCGTCATCCCCGGTATCCAAAATATGCTCGGCAACGATTTTATGCCCACCAACACCCAGGTACCCAGTCTGCTCGTCATCCACTATCCCGACTGTGAAGGGGTCTTCTACGCCGTCACTTTTCACCTGTAGCATTTGCAGCACGCAAGACTCATCCTCATATATGATTCCCATAATCACGCCGCCGCCAGGTGGTGAATCCAAGGTCACAATATCGTCATTCACGGTGTAGTCTAGCGTCGCCACGTCATTCACCGCGACCTCGTACACCATTGAAGGCATTGTTGGCAGTTGCACGGAACCGTCAAAAGTGGTGGATGTGAATCGACACCGCGCAAGCACAAAAACGTTCTCAGCCTCTCCCGCGCCAGAACCGTAGTAATACGTTGCCTCTATGTCGCCGCTGGCGGGTATGTGCCCTGAAAGGAATGTGACCGTACCTGCAATACGATCCAGCGAATAGTCCACCCCCTCTGTTTTTGGCACGCCGCTAACCCTCACGATATAAGGCGAATGCTGGATAAGTGGGAAGTGGTCCAGTTGAAAAACCGATGTGGCTCCATCGCCTACCCCCAGCAATTCATCCTCCACTTTCTCCGGCTTGTCGTTCCAGATTTGCACCGTCACCGGGTTCGACGTGCCCCCGAGCGGCCTTGCCCCAAACGAGACGTTATGTTGCAAACCATCGCCGGATGCGTCATAAATATCTATTTTCGGAATCATAGTGTTCCCCTCCCGATTAGAATTGTTGTACCGACTATCAGGTCGCCAAAGATCACGTGGTCGGACCTCACGACGCGCCTCTCATCGCTGTTCTGCACTTTTACGAGGTATGTCCTTGCGTCTAGTTTTTCAAGGACTGTGCCCTCTACGGCGTTGTTTACCCTATTTGCAGCATCCTTAACAACCTTGACTATCGCACTTTCAGTGCTTCCCGGCGCAGCAGAAAACACGCCCTTTATTTCGCTGCCCAGTGGTATCCTGCGCATTGTCAGGTTTGTAGTCCAGTCTCCAAAAGAATGGTTAGCCCTCTCAACTATCCATGTAAAGCCTTTGTAGAGAACACTGTCACCGGCGCGAATCAGCGGATTGCATGGAATACTTGCCGTCGCCTTGACGCACCGGGCCGCATCTACAAGTGAACTTTCTGCGTATTTGATTAGCGCGTCCCATGATTTTACCCCGGTGAATCGGACGCGCTTCTCTCTCTCGCCGACATTCTCGATGCTTTGCGAATCTTTCGCGGTCACAGAGCGCTTTATCGTCCTACGCACAACTGGCCGAAAAATCTTCGGTGCCGTCAGGTAATCACTTATTACTCTGCGCGGCAAAGCCTCGCCATCGATACGACCAATCCCATCAGGCTCTATACGCGTAGTTACGGCCCACTCAACATTCCCGCTCCCATCACCAAGCGCCACGGTCTCAACCGTGCTCTGCCGTAATACGAGCTCTTTAATAGGCTTTGGCAGAGGTGGGGGTGGAGGTGGGGGGGGCGGGGGCGGCGGGGGCGGCGAAGGTTGAATGGGGCTAGGGTCTGAGCCTGGTGGGGGGGTAGGTATATCTGGCTGTCCTGGCGTTGGTGAAACATCCCCGGCGATCTCAAAAGAGAGAAGGGTTTCCAAACCCCTCCACCCGTCAAAAACTCTATTCCCCTTATTGTCGCGTACAACTGTAGTTGCGTCCCACTCGCCACGAATTATGACTGAACCTTTCGCGCTGCTTGATATTTTTACGTTGATTTTGTATCCGCTTGAGCTGTACCCGGCCAAGACTACACCGCTACCTGTTGCGAGGCTCCAGGGGGTGCCCCCCAACACGCGAGGTTTCAAATGGACCGAGCCGACGCTCCCATATTTAGGGTCGTCAATCTTATAGGTGCCGCCTTCATAGGCCTTGTACTTGCTGTCCAAGTTCGTTACGCTAAAGCCATTAACGTCTGTCGGAACCGGAATATACTCCCCCCGACTCACCTTCCGCATAAAATCACTCGGAGACATGCTCGCCATTTAATCCACCACCCAGCGCGTTTCGGCTTCCCAGTATTCCCTTGACTCTACAACGCGGACGACTATATCGCCTTCATCGCTCGTCACAACTTCCGTACGTTTGTCTACCCTCTCGTCAAAAGCCGCCTCTCCCTCAGAGTCGATAGTGAGCATCAATTCTCGCGTAATGTACGGCACTTCGCCGTTGTAGATTGTGTATTGCTTCGTCGTAGTCTTGGCGTCCTTTTTTGATTGACTTCTAACAAGTTGATGCCTTTCGTCATACTCAAAGCTTTCGTCAACTACCACTTCGTTGCCTTTCGACAGATACATGCTGTGCACCTTTTCTCCCTCAGCATCTGTCTTCAAAGTGAACCCTTTATACTCTTTCGTCCTTTTCTCCCGGGTTGCGGGCTCTTCCCAAGTGTCATCTTGCTCGACCACTACGACGTTGAAATACTGCATTGCGTCTATCTCCTCGCTAAATGAAAGCAGCCTTTGTATTTTCCAGACTCGCGGGAGATTTGACAGCACATACACGCCCTCAAATGAATCATAGAAAAGCCGTGCGTCCTTTAGTATTTCGAGCATCTGCACCCAATAGCGCATGGTGATTCTTTCAAGCCCCGGTATCGTCTGGTACTCCGATGGTAGCGTCATGTCTACGATCTCGAACGGCAAAACCTCAGTAATTTCCCTTGCCGTGTCCACGCTGATCTCGTCATCCAAGCTTTTTGCAGAGAGCGGGTCCGATGCCACGACAGTCCACGTGTCCGCGCTCGCATCATAGGTACTTCGTGCAATCGAGCCGGAGAACAGCACTACGCCATCTGCGGTCCACACGGATATTTCCTCGCCAGTAACTGGCGCATTTCGCAATACCAGAGTGCACTGAGTTTCACCGTTCGGGAGACTGTCAAGCGAACTGCCCGGTAATAGCTGCCCCGCCGAGGACATGAGACTTGGGGCTACGGTTTGCTTTATAGACAGGCTCCATTCGCACGTTCCAATCCCAGACACAGGTGATCTCAGCGACAGCCCGAATCTTGCCGCGTTCTGGTTCCACCCCATTGAAAGCCGTATCGTGGACACTGAGACTTTCCTCATCCTCGCTCTGACTTTCGCATACGATGCACCGCGCACGGCCATAGCCCATTTGAAGCGGTCCTCGCTCCTGTACGGCATCATGCAGCGAATCATCATGATTCCTCCAGCGTGATTGTGACCTCAAAAACGGGACTGATTCCAGAGGGAACCAGCCCCATTAAAACAACGCTGTAAGACTTGCCGTCTAGGTCCTCATAATCAAAAGGCTCGCCAGATAGACGAGGTATAAGGGACTCGTACAGCTCGCGGTCCGGGTCTACGAGTGTTAGCGTCCAGCCGCGTTTGACGGCTCTTCTGTGCGTGTCCATCGAGCCGTCGAGCGTGCGACGATGCACGCCGATGGCCGTCACACTTTGCCGGTACCCTTCCAATGTCGGAAGATACCTAACATCCTCGCTAAGAATCTTCACAACTACCCCTCCCTTGCGTAAGCAGCGGCCAGCGCGGCAACATCTACGCCCCCGCCGCCACCTTCGCCCCCGCCCCCGCTTCCGGCCTTTGCAGCCGCAGCGGCCCGGCGTGCCATGGCGTCAATGGCCTGATTGATTCTTTGGAAGCTCGCTTGCATAGCGTTTTCCATCGCATAACCCATGCTCGCGCCCATAGCCTGCCCGGCGCTCTCGGCGACAGCGGCAAAAGACGGGATGGCATTCTGCAACGTTGAAATTATCTTCTCTCGCAGAATCTCGCCTATCTCCTCGCCAGCCGTCTTGAACCCCTCTGTCAAGGCGTTCACCGCCGCAGTTATGCCCTGCTCAAGGTCTTTCATCGCGTCCGCTATGGCGGTCGCGATTCCCTTGACATGCTCACCGACAGATTGCACTCCGTCGCCAAGCTTGACAATAGATTGAGCCGCGCCATTCGCAGCCTCGCCGGTCTGCTCCAACGGTCGGACCGCACCTTCGGTCCACGCGGTGCCGGTGCGCCGCCCGGCGTTCTCAATGTCCTGCGCGGCCTTTCCAAAAGCACCGGATGTTTCTCTCCCACTATCGGCTATCGTCTGCGACACACTCTTGATCTCGCCGGTGGCCTTGTCGTACACCTGTACGACCTTGCTCATGCCATTATCAGCGGTGAACACGATTGAGTCCGTAGTCTCGCGCACCTGCTTGAGTTGTAGATTCTGGAAGGCTGGCCCCAGGTCCTCCATGTCCTTGAGAAACCCGTCAATCGCCGTCCGCGCTTCCTTGGAAATCTCGCTGATCGAGCTCTTGACGTCTTTCAACGAGTCGCTTATTCGCAGCGTCATTCCGTCCCCGGCGGCCTTGGCCATGTCGCCGAAGGCCTGCGCAAATGCCTGCGCAACAGCCGGGTTCTTGAACTCCTTGGCCAGCCCGTCGGAAGTCTCTTTTGCCTTCGCGAGCAGGTCCTTTTCGAGCGCATCCCAAGCCTCGCGGGCATTTATCCCCGTGGCCTCGATAAGCTCTTCCGTCTTGACCGCCATCTCAGCGGCGTACGTCTGGTATTCCGTTATGGCGGCCTGTATGCCTTCCGTCACCGACTGCACGAACGATTTCTTTTCTCCGCCACCCTCAAGCACATCTTCCATGTCGTCCATACCCTTACGGACAACGTCCACAACCCTGACCATGATCTCCTGCATCTCAGGCGGCAATTTATCAAACATCGACAGGAAGGACGTCAGCCCGGCTTCGCCAGCCAGTCGGAAGTTCCCCTCTATGGCCGTGCGCCAGACATCGGCCAGCCGTTTTATTTTCTCCCCCGTCTCGTCCGACCCCTTGAGGATTTCAAGCGTCATGTTTCGCGCCTCGTCGGCGGTGCCGCCAAGAGCGTCTTGCAACTGTTTCGTTGCCTTTTGCGCTTCAATGTTGGCGTCAGCAAGCGCCTTGTACCTGGGGGGAAGGGCGGCCATCGCCTCGGCGTTGCCCCTGATGGCTTCATTGTATCGTTCCACAACTTCAGCCATCATCTTGTCTTGCTCGACAGACTCCTTAGCCTCCCTGGACTTTTTCCACCATTCCCAAGACTTGCCGACTGCCTGAATTACGTTATTGAGGCTCCACGCAGCTGCGACGGTGACCCCCAATTTCATTTTCAGCGCGTCCAGCGACGTTGAAAGCAGGCCTATCCCCTTGGCAGTTCCACCAAGGGCCGTCAGGCTTGCTGTAGTTGTTGCAAGATTGACAGCCGCCACCGCCGCCATGCCCTTGCTAAGGGTTATGAACCCGGCGCTCAGTTTCAGTATCGCACTCCCGATCAGGATGATCTTCCCTGCGGCCCACCCAGTAACAATCGTGTATGTGATCTTGTCCAAATGCTCAGCCAAGAACCGCCACGGAACGCCGCTGGCCAGCCGGGCAAATGCGTCGAAAAGAGCCCGCACACCTTCGGCAAAGCCCTTGAACTTTTCCGCGACAGCATCAACATCAATCGACTTCAGCGCGTCGCGGAACAACTCTACGTTGCCGACAACGAGCCCAAGGCCATCGAAAAGCGCCATCATGACCTTCTCGAAGACCTTGCTTTCCTCCCCCCACTTCTTGAACTCGACCGCAAGGTCCCGGATGTAATCGGCCACTTCTTTGGACTTGTCGCTTATCTGCTCGAACACCGTAATCAGCACGGTCTGCCACGCGCTTCGCACGCCCTCGACCTTGTTTTTAAAGGTGTCAAGCATCTTGCCAAGCATCTCTTGCGTGCGTCCGACCTCTCCCAGTTCTTTCGAGTATTGCCTCAGCTCTGCCGCCGCATCGCCCAGCACCAGCGACGCCGCTGCGGCTCGCTTGCCAAAGATGTCCGTGGCGTCAGCCACGCTCAAATTCTTCTCCTTGAGATCCTGCAAAATGTCAATTACCGGGCGCATCTGCCCGGACGCATCCGTAAGTTCAACCCCAAGCCGCTCAAAAGTCTTGGCCGCCTCAGTCGTCGGTTTCGCAAGGTTGATCATGATGTTGCGCAGAGAAGTCCCTATCTCGGAACCTTGGAATCCGGCGTCGGCCAACTTGCCCATCATGGCGGCAGCATCTTCAAGCGAGATTCCCAACCGCTTGGCAATAGGGGCGATGTCGGTCATGCCCGTCGCCAGCTTTTGAACGGACAGCAGCGAAGACGAGATGGAGTTGTTAAAAACGTCCACCACCCTGTTCGTCTGGTCTGCGGCAAGCCCGAACCCTCGCAGGGTATAGGTCACCAGGTCGGCAGATTCGGCCAACCCGTAGTTTTGGATTATCGCGAGCGAAGTCACGCCGTCGATAGCTTGCAGTGTTTCCTTTGCGCTCATGCCCGCCTGCGACAGGCTGTACATCGCATCAGCGGCCTGCGTAGCCGTAATCGGCAGCTTTTCGCCAAGCTCCTTCGCCTTCGCAGTCAGCGCGTCCATGTCCTCTGTTGTTCCACGACTGACAGCCGCTACTCGCGTCATCGCGTATTCGAACTCGCCCCCCACCGACAAGGCCGCTTTCGTTAAAGCCCCCATGCCGGTAGTGATGGCACCAACGGCGACAGTCAGCCCCTTCATGAGCGGAGCGAATACGCCATCTATCGCCTTGCCGATCTTCTCGGTCTCGTGTCCGAACCTCGTAATGCCTTTCGCCGCCGAGTCGAAAGCATCTATCACCTTCTTAACCTCGGCGGATACGACTATTTGCACTGATTTGTCTTTTGCCACTTTCTCACCACCTCAGCTGGGAGCCACAATCCCGGCGGCCACCATCTCGTCTATCGTCATGCCCTGCTTGCGCGGCTCGGACGATTCGCTTTCCATCCCGAGGACGTGCGGTATTGCTCGCAAATATCCGATGGCTTGCCAATACGTCAGCCCCAGGAACTCGTCAGCCGTAAAGCCGAACCGCGCACGCAGGGAGAGTAGAAGGTACGGCCAGACTATTTCTTCCGGGACTGTTGCGGGATTGTCGCCGTCACCTTGTCCCGGAGCTTGAAAAAATTTTCAATTATCCCCGGAAGGTCGTTCTCTTCAACAACCACTTCGAGGAGCCCCTGCGCCTGCTCAAGCGGCAGCTCTGCCCACCCCTCGAAAGACGGGAAGGACCGCCGGAGGATTTCTCCCACCAGCGGTCCCATGACGTCCAGCCCGAGAAGCGCGGACGGCTCTTGCAATTGCTCGCGCATCGTCTCCGTCGCCTGTCCCAGCAGCTCGAAAACGTCAGCGTATGTCAAGCGATGGAGTGCATGATTCTCGCCGTGGATACCAACCTCCACAGGCGCCGGTCTCGGAAAGTCGCGCATGACCTTCACCTACGGCCTGTAAGGATGCTTCACTATGTCCATGACGGTCATGAGCTGAACTCCAGATGCCTTCGAGCTGTCGGCCACGGCGGTAACGTTGATCGGGACCACGGCCTCCGCTTGCTCCTGAAAGTTCATGCTGAAGTCGCCGCTGATTATGCCCTTCCAGATTTTGATTACGCGGAACTTTTTGTCCCGACGCGGGTGCACGAACTCAACGAGAAATGTTTGATCAGTGGTGGACGCACCACCAACACCAAAGCCCTTCCCCTCCGCTCCCATGTACAGGTATTCAGCGTCAACGGCTTTCGGGTTTATCGTGCTGCTGTCGAGCAGATAGAAACTCCCCGCCAGAAGGTCCGCAAAGTACTCGTCATCTGTCAGGCTCACCGCAGCAACTGTGACGTAATCCGCAGTCACCGGCCCGGTAGGGGCGGCTCCAAAAGTAATCACTCCGGTACTGAGAGTCACGGTACACTCCGTCGCCCCGCTCGGCGCGCTCTCCACGACTGTAACCGGCGTGCCGTCGTCGTACACGGCGCTTACAGACTTTGGAACATAAGCAAGCGTGTACGTAACAGAACTACCGGGTGCTTCGCCCCCGATAATCGTGGTCTCTGTCCCTGCCGTGGATTTTAGCGTCAGGCTGGTTAGCTTGTTCTGCTGAAGCTTCGTATGCCGCCCCTTGTAAATCGCGAGTCCATTCTCCTCGCCGGTTTCCGCAGTCGCGTTTTCGACGATCTCCGGGTATTCGGGCATCAGCTTCCGAAGCATCTCAAGGTTGGCCTCAAGCAGATTGAACGTACTCGACGCGCTCTCCTCCGTCAGAACAGATACAACCGTGGTAGCCGGGAACCCGGATTTTTTCTCGTAGTTGGTTTTCGAGTGAGTGAAATTCACCTCGCCGTCAACCTGTCCAACACTGGCACCGTCAATGAATACTTCACCGGTTCCAATGATGATGTCGTTGGCATTCAGCACATTCGCCATTCTTTTACCTCCTCAAATTCAAAGTCATGTTCAAGGTCCCGCACCAGAGCGGGAACCATGCTGTCGCAAGGTCAATCGTGTAATTGCCTGTCGCAGTCGTGAAATGTGGCTCGACTCGCTCCAACGCCTTTGCTACCAGCTCCCCCATTTCGTCGCACTCCCGCGCTCCTACGTATTCCACGAGGCTGCCGTCCGTCTCCTTGTTTTCGTTCACCACGCCCCAAACCACGTCAAAAAAAAGGGTCCCCTGTGTCAGGAGACCCTTTTCTGTCGATTCGGAAGTGCTGAAAGCCACGAACGGCACGTCTGCTGGGGATGGTGGGCGCTTTTGGTCAACGCCCAGCATCACAGTCGGCGGCGCGCCGTATTTCGACTGACACCACGCCAGCAGTTCGGAGTCATTCGCCAACCCCTGCGCCAGCTCCCGCAGGACGCCATATACCATCACCACCACTCGCCCTTCACGATATATTTCTTTTTTGGATTTCGCGCCGTTCCGCTCTGTCCCTGCCCTTCCACCTTGGACCAAATTTTTTCTTCAAGGTGTGGATGTATGCGCGGCTCCAAATAATCGAACATCGGCCCGATTGTCGGACGCGGCGGCACGTCCCAAACATCGCTCCTGGTGAATATTCCCACGCTGGCAAGCGCGAGCCGCATCTTGTCGGACACCGGCGTTCTGAACCCCTCTTCAAGCCGCTTGCCGATTCGCACCGCCGAGATTGACAACCAACCGACAGTCACTTCCTGGCGATTTTTGTTGAACTCGTACCCGATTGCCTGCCTCAGCTTCCCCATTACCGGGTACTGCCCTTTCGGAGTGCGTCCGAAGGCTTGCTCGAAGAGTTTGCGCTTTTTCGCCGGCATCGTCGGCAGATACGCCTTGCCGCCGGGTGCTTTACGGGCAATCCCCTCCTTGATCTCCTTTTGCATCATCCAGCCCGTAGACTTCAATGCGGACGCGGTGAACTTCGGAAACTCCTTCGCGGCCCACTCAAGCCACGGCGTGGCGTAGTCCGTGATTTCGACGTGGACGGGCATCTATACCACCCGCACCTGTTTTGAACTTACGGTCCCCCACGGGTTTTCGTCGCCCATGATCTCCAGCTGGTGAACGCCGCCGTTCGTCATGAGAATCCGCACCACCTCAAAGGTCGTCCCATTCGCCAGAACCACCGTGTCGCCGGTCTTCGGCTTCGACACGTCCTCCTCCGACAGCCACACCAGCCCGGACGCGCTCATACCCTCCATCGTCTCGAAGGCGTTTCCCTTCGTAATGGAAAGTCCCGGCTCGACTACCGCCGGGACCTCCGCTCCGTTGTACGTGATCAACTCGCCATGCTCGGCCAGATTGAAAAAAATGGCCGAGTCAGCTCGCATCTGCTCGGCCAGCGTCACTTAAACCGCCGCCCTCGGGATGCCGGGGCCAAGGCGAACCTTCGCCTTCTCACCGGCAGAGGTTTTGTCCTCGACGCAAATCCCGACAGGTACGCCACTTGCAGCAGTCTTTGTGAGAGCGTCAGACGCGAAGTACAAAAAGTCGCCAGCGGTAAAGTCCTTCCCTGTCGAGTCATGCTCGGCTGCAAGCTCGTACACACCGGTAATGTAGATGTCGCCGGTCTCGGCATTCGCGATATCCTCGGCGGCGATGCCGACGAAATCAGTGAACCCCACCACGTCGCCCTCGTTGATCTTGCTCCCGGAGGTGTTCTTATGCCTGATTACCTCCTCACCGGAATACGGCGTATGCCACTCGTACCCGATTTTGACGCGCACGATCTTATCCGCAGTAGCTTTCTTCAGCGCGGCGATTCCGAGGAAGTGCTTTGCCGTGTTGTCCGTGGCTTTCTTTGTCGCGGCGTCGTAGTACACGACCGCGCCCTGAACCAGCGAAAAATTATTCGTGCCCTCCACGTCGTACACACCGGACACACGCACGCTCCCGGTTCCCCCGTCGGGAATGTCCGTGATCGCTACACCGCAGCAAGAGCCGAGCGGGACGATGTCTCCCGCGTTGATCTGCGAACCGCTCTCATTCGCCCAATCGAAGACTGTTCCCTCATGTCTGAACTCTGCAACTTTGCCCATCTTTTTACCCCCTTTAACCTTTCCTAACCTAGGCTTCGCCAGCGTTGCGATACAGCCCGCGATAGTCGGTGACCGCCGCAGCAGCGTCTATCCTGACTTTCCACTCGGTCCCGTCCACGGTCCACCCGTCGCGGCTCTCAAGGTACGGAGTCTGCACGCCGTTCAGGAAGTACACCTTGACGGTGCGCCCCTTGTCGGCGGCCAAGTACCATGCCTTTTTGCCGTTCGTACCGCTGTCGTCGAGATTGTGATCGTAGACTACGGTCAGCCCACCGGCCTTGAACCACGTGTTAACGATGTTCGGCGAATTGCTCACCCCGCCGATCAGCTCAGTGGCAAAAAACTGCTCGAAGACGCCTCGCTTGGTAACGGGTGCGAGCAGGAAACGCGGGACTATACCAAGTCGCTTTTTCCCGCCGATGTCCTTCTGCTCGGCCATCTTGAGCACGCCCTCGTTCAGCTTATCCACGTTAACGTTCGCGCCGGAGCTGGCCTGAATATTCCCGTGGTCGCCGTGGAAAAGGACCACGCCGTCGCCCATCACCGGGTTATCAGCCAGCAGCTCGTACGGCAACGCGGCGATCGTCCTCTTTGCCGCAGCGCCAAGCTCGCGCATCACGTCACTGAACACCGACAGGTCGTCGTTGATGATCGTCTGACGGGTCAGCCCGAACATCTGCCCGAAGGTCCCGATCTTCACGGTCTCCGCGTGCTCGACGCGCTCGGTAAACTTGTACTCCTCGCCCTCAATCAGGGATGGCAGCCGCCCAAATGCGCCTATGCCAACCAGGGTCTGCGGCTTGAAGTCAGGCACGCTGCCCACGCCGCACCACTGTGTCCACGACTCCGGCGCGTCCTTCCAGCCTTCCAGCAGAGCTTTGTTCGCGATAGCCCCGCAGATGTAGGGGAAATCAGACGTGCTCATGGCCCTCGAAAGCCACGCCATCGGCTCCCCCCTGCGGTTGTCTCCGGCGCGGGTAAGGCAGCGGTCCGCAATCATGAGGAAACTCATGCCTGCGTAGTCATTGCGCTCGTCGCTGTCTGTCTTGAGCCCGGACCGCTTGCTCATGCCGTCGATCACGGCATCGCGGAACTTGTCGCGCTCGTCCACCTCAACATGCGCCGAGGATACCTTCGTCGCAGCCTGCTTCGTCGCCAGCTCGTCAAGGATGGCGGCGCGAACGTCATTGACATTCGAACCCTCCTCGATGAACCTCACCGCGTCCACGCCGTGACGGGCGCAAACTTCCATGATTTCCCTGATACGCTCACGCTCACTGCGAGTCCCCTCGCTGCGAACCTGCTCCACGTTGATCGTCTCTTCGACAACCACGTCATTCTTTATTTTGTCCACTTCTTGACCTCCTATCTCTGTTTCCGGCTCCACGTCCGGTATGTCCAAATCCACTGCACGCCCCACCCCTACGGTCGCGTCTGCAGGTACAGACACGATGGATATTTCCAGGGGCTCCCAGCGGGTCGCTGTTTCTCTGTCCAGCGCCCCATCCTCGCCCTTCTTTAGTTCCCACTCGTGCACGGCATATCCGACAGACACTCCGCGCATGATGCCCTTCTGGACCTTCTGAAACACGGACTCTCCCATCTCGTCATCGTCGAAGCGCAGAATGGCCTTGCCGCGCGACGCCCCCTCTACCCATGCGGACTCGACTACACCGACAGGCAGAGTACGGCTGTCGTGATTCACCAGCACCACGCCGACGTCCGTTAAACGCTTCAAATCGATGGCGTTTTTCTCGTGAGACAGCACCTCCTCGTAATATTTGCCATCCCAGAAGTCGTACCGCTTGTACGGCACGTCGCTGGAAAAAGAGACCTCTACAAGTCGCTGTTCCTTATCGAGGTTTCCGTCAATGGTCATTTCACGGTATAGCGTTTCCTTGCGCCGCTCCTCCGGCGGCTTGCCCCGTGCCGCTCCGGGTGGTTTCCTTGCTTGCGTCATGTCATTCCCCCTTGCCTGTATTTGCCGCGCCGGTGTTTTCATCCTCAGCCGTCGCGTCTATTTCCTGCGGCGGCAACGCGCCCAGCTTCACGCCAAGCTCCTCAGCGTATCGCTGCTCTCGCGCACGCTGTCGCAATACCTCCTGCCAGTCCAGACCCTTGGCCCCGCAGATTTCCTCCAGAGTGGTAGCCCCAACCTCCATCGCTTCGCTCGCAGCCCGGACCTCCTTCAGTGGGTCAACCCATTCCCAGCCCGGCGTAATCCATCTCGCGCCCACGTACCGCTCGCGCTTGCCGTGGAAGTCAGCCACCTTGAGCAGTCCGGCCAAAACTATCGATTCAACGAACGTTTCCCACACCGGACGGCAGAAGTGCTCGACCATGTACCGCTGGAAGGTGGTAAACGTCTTGCGGTCCTCCAGATGCCCCTGCCGCGCCGACGAATAATTAACCCGGCTCATGTCCCGGCTCGTCACTTCGTAGGATGCGCCAAGCCCGGAGCTGATAAGCCGCTGCTGCAACGACAGAAAATCAGCCGCCGTAGCCTGAGGATGGTCCGGCTTGGCCTCCACCACATCCTCGCCAAGCCCCAAATACTGAATCATGCCGGGTACAATCTCCTGCACCGGTTTTCCATCACTGACGGTGTCCATGCGCCCAATGAAACCGCCGGGGTTGGCCTTACGAATAAATATCGCAAAGCAGGCTGCAATCCGCGCCGCCATCAGCTCCGCGTCGATGAACTCTTTTGAGTCTTTTATCCGCTGCATGATGATTGCCAGCTCGGACACACCGTGTATCTGTGCGGCTCGCCGCCGGTCGAACAGGTGGATAACCTCTCCTGCATCCACGCGGACGGCGTCCTTGGTCAAATCCATTGGGTCAGGACGGAACCAGTACGCCACTGGGCGCAGGTATTCATCCACCTCGACGCCCTGGTAAACCTTGTTCGCGCCGTTCTCGTCGATCATCGTGTCGAGCTGGTCGGTCTCGATGATCTGTAACCTCAATGGGAACTTCTCGCCCCTCACCCACAGCTTCCGGACGAAAACCTCCCCGTCCACGATACGACGACGCAGGACCAGGGATTGCATCTCGGCGAAAGACGACAGCCCGGCTACGTCGCACGTTTCCGGCCTCGCCCATTCGCGCCAGAGTTCCTCGATTAAATCATTCTTCTTCTCGTCCTCCTGTCCACCACCCTTCACAACCCTCGCTTGCGGTGCAATCCCCAGCGAGCCGATAGAGTTTCGCAGTATCGCCGACAGCGCCGCCGCAGCCAGGTCCGAGTTGCGCTCAAGGTCCCGCGCTCTGTCGATTAGCAGCTGACGTTCCGGCTTGTCGATCTGCTCCGGCGCGCTCCCTGTTACCGGCCTCCAGCCCCCCTGCGGACGCTCAAGGCTGGCACCGTCGTATGCTGCCATCCTGAGAACCCACCGCGCAAGCCGCTTCATCATCTCCCCGGCCATTTCGCGTAAGCCGTCGTGCCGTAACTCTCGTCAGCAATCTGCCCGCGCAGATAATCGATACGCGACTGGATAGCCCGCAGGTCAGCCCGCGTCACAATCCGTCCACCAATTCGGTACTCCTGCGCCAACAGAACGGCGCGTAAAGCCTCCTCGTAAAGCTCAAGCTCTTCTTGCAACGTCAAATGGCCTTCGCCTCCTTTCAGACACAAAAAAGCCGCCCCTCTCGGGACGGCCTTTATTAACCCCTAGGTTAAGTCTACCTTCTTCTCAACCAGCCTTGCCTATTGCCCAGCCATGAGCCTGTCGGCACCGGACGCGACAGCTGCTCGGACTGCTCGACGCTCTGTTCATCTACCAGATATCGCACGCCGCAAAGTTCGGCCATCAGACATGCGTACACAGTGCAGTCTAACAGGTGGTTGGGCGCGTGCTGCGACACCTTTAACCACACTTCAGTCTCAGCGCCGGTGCGCTTGTTGCGCTCGATCACCTTCTGCTCAGCCGTCATGTGCGCGCCCCAGTAATCAGGACAATCTACGGGGACGTGCATGGCCCCAGCGCTACCAGGCGCACGGCGCAGGCGTCCAAACAGGTAGTCCTTCCAGTAATCAGTATCCGTAATCCATAGCTTCAGCCCGACAAAGCCGTCTTTGTCCAGATTTGACACGGTGTAGAATCGTCCACCAAGGCTGTGCGACGCACCCTTGGTCGGTTTCAGCACGTCAAGATGGGCAGTGCAAGCCTGATACACCTCGTCAGTGCGAAAGCCCGAGTCGATGGCGCAAAGCCGTACCTGCATCAGCTCGCCAGCCTGTGAGCGATACTGCCTGTCGGTGACTATGTCCAATAGCTCGTTCCACGTCTCAACGCGTCCGAAGTCCACCACCCAAGATGTCGCGCCTACGCCCCAGCCGATGATTTCCCACCAAAAATGGTCCTTCTGCACGTCCACCCCTGCGGTAAGGAAGTGCGCGCCGTGCGGGACTTCTCCAAGGCGATACTCGCCGGTCTGCGCGAGAAGGTCCTGCCCCTTGACCTCCACCCTCGTATCTCTCCACGGCTCGCCTAGCCACGAGTTGATGTAGTTGCGCAGGCGCTCGGGGTATTCCTCGCTCTCGATGAACTCTGTAGCCATTTGCCCGAAGGACACGAAGGGCGAATAGATTGACGAGAGATGATACGCCACATGACGCGGCGTGCTCACTTGCCGGTCGTCCACCCAGCCACCGCGACGGAGCATATCCAGCTTGTCGGAGTCGTCTATTACGCCGCCACAATATGGACACTCGTACCATGCGGACGCCATTGCCATTTGTCCGGCGTCGCGAAGTTTCTGCGGGTCGCCCCGCGCCTCGCGCTTAGCCTCGCGGACCTCTTCCGGCCATTTTACCTGCGCCATTATCAGTTTCTGGCACTCGCCGCAGTGCGGACACGGGACGTGATAGAACCGCCGCACGTCCGCGCTTTCGTACTCGCGCCATATCCGTCCGCGCTCAGTGGTCGGCGTGGACGCCTGAATTATCTTGCGATTGCGGAAAGACTTCGTGCGCTCGCGTGCCAACGAGATGGGGTCGGCCTCTTCTCCGGCGAACAGCGGGTATTTGTCCACCTCGTCCAGGAACAGGTAGCGGATTGGACGCGAAGCAAGGCTGGCCGGGCTATTCGCGCCAGACAGACAGACATACGCGCCCACGAATTGCAGTTGCAGCTTCTCCGTCCGCTGCGCGTCCAGCCGGTCGCGTAATACTTGCGAACTCTCCACCATCGGCATGAGCCTGTTTTTGCTGGTGTACTCGGCCAGGTCCAGCGTCGGGTACACCACGAGGCTTGAGCCGGGGTCTTGGGCAATCGCGTAGCCCAAGCAGTTGTTGATAGCTTCGGACTTGCCGACCTGGGCGGCGGTGCAGAGGGTGACGGTCTCGACTGTCGGCTCGTTGAATGTGTCCATTATGCCGCGCAAGTATGGCACCGTGTCGGTGCGCCAGCGGCCCGGCATCGCGCTTGTTTTTACGTCGAGAACGCGGTTGCGGTCAGCCCACTCGGATACCGTCAGCCGCTCCGGGGGGCGAAGGGATTCAATCTCTTTCCGGGTCAAACGTATATTTGCCACGGCGACAAAACCCCCCCAGTATCTCGCACGCCCTCGCGTGCAATATGCTCTCCATCTCGTTCAAATCCCTCCCGGCAAGCTCCATCGGCAAAGTCTTGGACCAGTCGAGCAAGGCTATTTTCAGCTCTAGCGCCCGCGTTGCCCACTCCTCGACGGCCTCCTCCTTGCTGTAGTACTCGTCGCGCAGGATTTCCAAGAGCAACTTTTCGCGCTCGCTGCGGGTCTTGCGGTACTGCAAGTCCACGGCCATTTTTGCCGTGCGGAGGTCGTTGGTTTTCCCTGGATCGCTGCCAACAAGCATCTTGATACGCCAGTCAATGACCTCTTTGAGATCATAGTATCCATCCGGCATACCAGATGCTTGCTTGAGTCCCATTTCGCCTTCCCATTTTTTCACTGCGCTTGTCGACACGCCGAACAAAGTTGCCACTACCTGTTGACCTACTACAAGGGAGTTACCCTTAACCTTTACGCGGGTGAACCCCTTGGCGGCCTGTTCCTTTTTCGCCCCCTTGGCCATTTAACACACCAGCCTTATTTTATGCGCGTTTTTATGGCAGCTTCATTCAGCTTCCTCGAACCATCAAGCAAAAAACCCAGCCCCCTGCCATCCAGCCCTGCGCGGAAGTTACGAAACGACTCCTCAACGTTAGTGTCTTTCGGCTCCGGGGGCAGTTCCAGAGCCTCCTCAGGGGTACACCTGTGCAAGGCCGTACGCCATGCTGATCGCCCGGCTAGAAAGTAGTATCGCACTTTGCCGCCAACCTTAACGATAGGCATATCCAAGTATCCAACATCGTAAGACGGCAACACCTCAATACCCCTCTTGTATCTATCCATCGTCAGAACGCAAGGCAGATCAAGGGCCGCGTCCATCCCTTGCTCTCCCCACGTCCGTATAAACTCAACTCCCTCTCCGACAACCACGGCGTCGGCCCATGCGAGGTAAGGGACGCCGAACCATGCCTCGAAGCCGCCCATTATCACGGGTCGCCCGTTGGCAATCTTCCGCGCATCCCACAGAACCTTTATGTCGTCAGGGTCGCTGATTGACACCCATAACACGTCTGCCTCGTCTGCGCCAGCCTCCGCTACGCCAAATATAGAGCACAGGTGGCGTATTGTCGCCAGCGTGTACATATTTAGCGCGCTTTTATCCGCAAGGATGGCAATACTTTTCGTAGAGCTCTTCGCAGACATGCGCCATCGCCTCCCTGTCGTCGTCGCCGTGCTTTTCGCGTATGGCGTCGCATAAAGCCGTCGTCTTGTCGTAATCGAACAAGGCGGACATCTTGCCTATGGAAACCACCATCGCACCTTTCCCGCTCGCGGTCCTGCTGCCCCTATCGTCTTTCAAGTGCGAGTTGTCTATAATAGCGGGCAGGCTGTTTAAAGATTCGTCAATCAGCTCGTCAATCTCCTCGGGTGTGTAACCGGGCACGCCAAGGCCCTCGCTATCTATTTCCTCAAGCAATTCATGTAACACATCCTCATCCCACTCTGCCAACTCCGCCGTGCGGTTGTCCGCTATCCCCCGGCGAATCGCCGAAAGGTTATCGTCGTCCAACCAAAGCACAAAACCTTCGGTCCAGCCGAGCGAAAGCGCGGCTTGCAGCATTCCGTTGCCAACAATGACACGATTTGTCCCCTTTTGAACGACAAAAGGGCGATGTTGGCCAAGTTCCTGCAAGCTCCGCGCGATTTCAGCGATATTTCGCTCGTTGTGAAGCCGTGCATTTCGATCGTCCGGAACCAGCTTTGTCAACTTCACGGTCTCGATTTTCATGTTCCCCCGCCTCCTGTGATAGCTACTAGCCACCTTGCTTTTTAATTTTTAATGCAGGAAAATGTCGCGCGTAGCCCGACCCCTGCGCCCTAGGCCCACACAGTACCTTTTCATTTCGTATGACACTACTTTTTGTCCCCCCCCCACCGCTCGCCGCACACGGGCTGTCCGCCAGCGCTATGCGCCACGGTGCACCACTAAGGAAGATGGCCGGGTGCCCTTTTGCAGGAACGCCCCGGCCAGGTCTCCCCGAGCCGAAGGCGGGGGGCTCGGCTAGGACCGCGCGAGATAAAAGGATAAAGCGATACGTCCAGCCCCGCTGTCAGGCTACGCGTCTACTGTACCTTCCCCCGCGCGATAGAAGGTAAAATCGAACTCGCGCATAGCAGGCTCCAGCTTCTTGATAAGATTGCCAGAATTGAGGCATTGTTTTACCTAGTTGCTTGTTACAAAAAGTCCTCCGGCGTGACGTCCTTGCCCGTCTCCGCATGTTTTACAGCCCACTCGACGGTCATTTTGAGTATTGGGTAATCGTCGTCCGTACACAGGATAACCCCGCCTTGCGGTAGAGTTCCATTGGATCGATTCATGATAAAAAACCGTGGCGGACGATTTCCGGCCCCGGGAACCTTCACCAATGCCAGTCGTCCCATAGTTATCCCCTTCTTACCCCGCCTATGCTGCCATTGCGCTCTATCTGGTGCTTGAGCTCCTCCAGGAACCCCCACCGTTCGCTCCCCGGGAAACCCACCCTGCCCCCCTCGCAGCCCATACAATCCCCCATGAACTCGGCCATCATCTCCTTGTCCGCTTCCCTTTGGAGCCTCGTACGCCGCATCTCTTCACCTCCAATAAGGCACAAAAAAAGAGCCGAGGATCACTCCCCGGCTCTGATTGCAACATGCCATATTACTATCATAATATTTGTTTTTGTATGATAGTGGCGTAATTAGGGCGAATTTACGGCGGCGCGAACACCCCTAACACGTAGTCCGCTAAGGTGTTTCTTATTTCGCTTATCCCTTTTTTGTATTGATGTTCCGTCATCCCCTTGATCGCGCCAACGCATTCATCCATGCTCTTGCGCTTGAAATAGCGCTCCTCCACCAGCCTCTTATATGCTGGTTCAAGGTCTTCCATCGCCATCTCTACCCGCTGCCTTCGGAGTGCTAAAACCTCCGCGTAATCCAGTTGTGCGCGCATAACTCTCAATTTGTGATCAAAAGCTCTCTCTTGCGGAGACTCGCGCGTCGTGCTTCGTACTACATTGGTTCCAAGCTCTGCCAGCTGCGAGAAGTCAGACGGCGACCTTTGCCCGTACTTTGCCTCCAAGGCCGCCGCCTCCCTCAGACACGCCCGTCTGAGTCGCCCCCATTTTTCATACTTGTACAGATACTTGTCGATCACTCGTTTTTCCTCAAGCGTCAGCTTCACGGGGCACCTCCATAACATTAAATTCAATGATCATAGTTTACCATAACATTCCTGTTACTCTGAAAGATAATGCAAGGGGCACAAAAAAAGAGGGCGAAAGCCCTCTCGTCTATACCCCCGTACTCCCGAAGCCCGTAGCCCCGCGCACGGTCTCGCTGAGGTCGTCGCACTCCTTGAAACATGCGCGAATCACCGGCGCGAGTATGCCCTGACAGATCGCCTTGCCCTCGTAAATCGTCATGTCGCTGTTGCTCCGGTTGTGGACGATTGCGGAGACTTCACCGCGATAGGAGCTGTCCACGGTGCCAGTAATGACAAGCGCAGGCGTATCCCGACTGACTCCGCTCCGAGGGCGTATCTGAATCTCCAAGCCCTCGGGGATCTCGAATGCCCCCCCCGAGAGATACGGCCCGTGTTTGCAGCGGAGGTATTTCTACCGTCTCGCAGGCGGTCAGATCGAATCCCGAATCTCCGACGTGCTTATAGCCAGGCGCAACGGCATTCTCGCGCATCCGCTTGATTCTCACTCGCTGCATGTTGATCTCCTTTCGTGCTCCAAGTCAATCGCCTTGTCCAGATAAGCCCGCGCTTTTAGTAGGTCTTGAATGTAATCGTCCTTGCGCCCGGCTCTGCTGACGTATTTAATGACGTTGCCGAGGAAGTAGTCCAGATTTTTATCCGCGATGTAGTCCCATGTCTCTATCTTGCCGCTCGTGTAATGCGGCGGATGCTCCACAATATTCACGTCTGATGCCTCCTTTATGTGTGTACACAATCTCGCCCCTGTCAAGCTCTACAAATCCATACCCGCGTTCCTGACACCACCTGACGGCCTGCTCGCGGGTCATGCCCCGCACCACTTCCGCACAGCCTCGACTACCTTATCCCCACCGATCCGCATAGCGTCTCTCATGGCGGCGCGGATAGCCTCGTTCTCGTTCCGCAGCCGATAGACTTCATGCGCCAGCGCGTAGGCGTACTTCGCCCGGTCGCACCGGCGGCACGTCAAAGGGATTTCTGATTCCCAAGGGAATTCTATCTTGTCCACCATTGCCAGATCACCCCTCAAAAATAGTCAGTTGCGCCTCGTTCTCTTCCTTGCCCTTTTCCTTAATGGAATGGATGTTAATCTCTACCATTTCTATCACCTATCCCGTTTTTTTGACCGCTGTTGCATTTCTTTTTCAAAGAGGAGCGAATACCCGTCTTTATCCGTTTCGTTCAACCTGATGCCGTTCTCGCTTGCCTGTGTGGATATGGCGTAGCAATCCCATCCACAACGGCTACCGAGCGGGAAGCATCTACTTTCGCAGCGCATCCCGCTCCTCCGCCTCGATCTCCGTCAGGTAGGCTTCAATCTCTCCGAGCAGTCGTTCCATTTTTTCGGGGAACGCGATTCCTCCGAGGAAATAATCCAACACGCGCGTAAGCAACTCGATTGCCTTCGCCTCGCGTGTCATCGGCGCACCCAGAAGCAGAAGCAGGCTCCGGCGACCGTCGCGATGTAGCAGATTACTCCGGCGATTATGTGGTACTCAGTCATTCCCCGCCCCTCGCTTTCCTGATGGCGGATTCGATCCTGTCCGCCAGATCGGGAGACGCCCATGTCGTTTCGTCAAGCAGATCGTATGTACCGCAGCACGTTGAGGATTCGCGCAACTCTTCGAGGATGGCCAGCATCTCCGGCGCGGCCCGTTCGAGCGCATCCGAGCGATACCTGACAAGCTCCTGCTCCTCGTCCGGGAGACATGCGACAAGCGATTTCGCCAAGTGCTGAAATTCGAGCATGGCCGTGCGCCCTTTCAAGCCCCGGCGGCATCGCCTCGACCTTCTTCTTCACATCGCTGATTTTCACTGCCAGCTCGCTGGCTTTTATGCAGAGTTCGTCGAACATATGCGCCCCTCCTCAACTATCCCATGTTACCGGAGTGTCGATCTATCGTATCGAGCATCATCCTGACGTCGCGCGTGCAGTCCAAGTCGCTCTTGTAGTCCTCGTCCTTCGGCTCGATTCCGAACCGCTCGTAAACTTCCGGCATTATGCAGCCCATCTTGTGCTGCCATTGAAGGCGACTGCAGAGTGGGCAAACGGGATAGCCCGCCAGCTCCTCCGCAAGCTCTTTCAGCAGCTCCTCCGCAGTAGCTTGTTCGTCGCCGCTTAGCTCGTTCTCCATCGCGTCAATCTGCTCCCTTCAATGGTTCGCGGCTGGTGGTTGGTCTGCCGCCGAACTGGCTATATGGCCAGAGTGGGCAAAGTTTTTCATCACACGTCCTCCAACTCCCCGAGTCAAGGTCCATGCAGTAATAACACCTTGCATATATGGCATCCTTTCTTGTGTTCTCGCCGCCCGTCAAGTGCGTTATCAAGGCGTTTCTCCCAGGCATTCGCCGTCCATATTGCTTGATATCGCTTATCTGTTGCTCAGCAGTGCGCCTTATTGCCATCACTATTCCCCCTTTCGGCTTTGCTCATCATGTCTCTCATCACTCCCACCCCGGCACAATCATCAGTATCTCGCGCCGCCCCCACTCCAGCGCCTCAGCTCGCGTCGGGAAGCAGACATCCACGTGGCCAGGTTTGATCTTGCCTCCGCGATCGTCCACCCGCCGCCAGCCGAAGTGTTCGAGCCACACCCAGGAGCCGAAGGGGATATCTTGCCCCGCAGCTATCGTGATCAGCGGCTGCGTCGGCTCGCCTGACGCAGTGACGGCTGGATCTCCTTGGTAACACATGCCGTTTTTAGCCGCCGGGTCCAGCGGGGCGTAGCCGGTGGCGACGACTCGCTGTATATTGAGCGTCGTAAAATCGTCTTTCATCGACTCCAGCCGCAATATCTCCTCATGTGCTTCGTGCAAGGCCGTCACCATGTCCTGTAGCTGCCCGGCAAGTTCTATACACCTTTTCTCTGCTTGTCGCATAGCGTCGTACATAGAGAGAGCATAGAGTGCGATGGCAACGAGCGCGGTGGATAGAATACGTTTCATGTCAGAGCCTCCTACAGGCAGAAGCAGCCGTTGCAGTTCGGCAGCAAGTCGTACAGGCTCTGATACGCCGCGTCGTAGTCCTTCATGCTTCGCAGCTCCGGGTTCCGTGCCTCCCAGCCGACCAGCAGACACAACCTCGGCTTGTACTTGCTATACCATGCTCTGTTTGCGCAATATCTCCCGTCCGGACTCGGGCTCTCCTGCCTGATCTCTGCTTCAAGTTCCTTTAAGCCCGGCTCCACCTCGCGCAATTTTTTGTATCTGTCTATTTGTGCCTTCGTCGCCATCACATTCGATTCCTCCTCAAAGGGCTTCCCCTCGCTGTCTGATCACGCCACCGCGTACAGCGCCAATAGTCAGGTGTCGCTTCGCCCGTGCCACCACAACCTCAGCTGTTTTTCGTCCGCGATGCGTTTCTTTTCGTTTTCCACTTTCGCGTGCCAGTGGTGCACCAGCTTCTTTGCCTCAAGTGCGTAATAAGACGTTTCCCATCTCTACCACCTCGCTATGCTATGCCCCTAAAACGCCCCGGATTGATTCCGTTCCCCCCTGAGAGGTGAAAACACCTTGAGGGGTTACCATATTCAACCTGAGCGACCTTTGATGTGTTTCCCGCCAATGCTCGCATAGTGGCGCAATGAAGATTTTCGCAGCCATAACCAGCTTGACAACTCATCATTGAGCGGCTCGGGTTTCGGTCGGTACATCTTCGCCATCTCGCTTAGCCCATCCTCCTCGGCAATCTGTGCCATGATCTTTTCCAAGGAATCAGGGGTTTTCCAATTACGTCGTTTTCCCATCCTAAAAAACCCCCTCCCGCCGTCTGCGGATAAAACACTGCCTGGGAAAAAAGTAATCTTGGTTACACCCCGAAACGCTTACAAAAATGCGTCGGTCAAATCTCGACCGCGGACGGGCGGACGGGCGGACACCCCTATAGGGGTGTGTCCGCTGCCGTCCGCCGCCACGCATCCGCCATTTTTTGTCCGTCCGCCTTGTCCGCTTTTGTACACAAAGCTTGTAAACGCCGATGAACACTAGCTTTGAAGGGCGGACAAGAAGCGGACAAAAACGGACAAGCCTTTTTTTGCCTCTCGACGTGGACAAGGTTTTTGTCCGTCCGGCGGACAAACTTATTTTGTAGACGACCTGGCTACAATTGCTATTTTTATGTATGCTTTTCTTGGGGTGACGTCCAGTCTGTTTTGGAATAACACGTATTCCATAGTTACCCATTTTTCAACACCATCATAGTGGTTTTATACTCCGCGTCCGTCACCCGCCACCCGTCGCCGTATTTGGCGATTATTCCTTCCTTTAGTAGCATGTCCACGCTGCGTCCGCTTCGAGTCTCTCGCCTTGCAGTCTCCTCGGAACTGCCTTCACTTTCCATCATGAAGGTTACGAATTCGTCTTTGCTTACATGTGGGTCTCCAATCATCATCCCGCATTTTGCATGAAACCACGCCCTTTGGAATAACACCTTAGCCTTTTCCAGCTTGGAATCGCCCTTCACCTCTGGCGGCTTCGTCCCCGGCACCGGTACCACACTGTCCACAGGGTCGCCGTCCTCGTCTATCCAGCCGTGCAGTCGAACCTTCTCAAGTTCCATGTACACCGTGTCCTCAAGTTCGCCATCTTTCTGTTTCCGTTGTATCAGTTGGAAGGTCTCGGCCCCGCATGGCACGACGGATATTTCCACGTCCAGCGCGCCGCGCCATGCAGACGATCCCCGCGCCCTGTTTTGCGCCTCGTCCGATACGCCCGTGTGGTGCACCAGAATGACCGAACATCCGAACTCAAGCATGATTCGCGCGCAAGCGTCCAGCATCGACTTCGCGTCCTGGGCCTTGTTCTCGTCGCCGTCAAGGAATCGGTGAAGCGTGTCCACCACTATCAAGTCCGGTGGATAGGGTAAGGCGCGAATGCTTTCCACTGCGGTTGGATATCCCGTGGTATTGAGGTTGCAACCACTTTTTGAAACCCACATGTCCAATCCGTCGGTGCCATACTTTTGCCTCCACGCGGCCAGCCTTGCACGAAGCCCCCAATGACCCTCGCCTGCAAGGTACACGACACGGCCCGCCCTCACTTGTCGTCCGTTCCAGTCTGACACGCCGGACGCTATCCGTGCGCACCAGTCGAGCACCATGAGGGTTTTTCCGCAGCCTGACGGCCCATGCACCATGATCAAGGCGTCTCGCTGAATCCACTTTTTCACCAGCCATCTAATGGGCGCGGGTTTTTGGCAGAACTCGTCCGCCGGGACAAGCCACCCCCCTGTCGGCGGCTCAAGAAGGGCGAGCAGGTCATGCCCAGCTTGCACGTAGTCGTTCGCGTCCTGTCCTTCGATGGGGATAAGCGTCCACCGCGCCCCCCACCGTTCAGCGGCCTTCTGCGCCTCGCGCTCGCCGGTCTTGCTTTTGTCGTTGTCCGCCACGATGTGAATATCTTGCTGCGCTCCCAGACTCTCGCGCATAACCCCCACCACGCCCGACAGATTACCGGCGGTGTAGGCGATGCAGACGGCCTCTCCTGTAACTTCGTGGATTGATGCTGCCGTGGCAAAACCCTCGGCTACATAAAGTGTCCTTTTTAGTTCGCCGATCATCCAGAACTTGTTTTTGGTAGGGCCGCCACGGATGTACTCCTTTTTCCCGTCCGCGTTTACGTACTGCAGCGTCGCCAGCTCGCCGTTTTCATCATAGAGCGGCAGCACCAGCCGTCCGTCGCCGGACACCTTTGCCCCGTGCGCCTGTACCCCTTTGCGTTGAAGGTACGGATGATCGGCAGTGGCGAGCAGGCAGTCTTCCCAGATCGTAGATGCAAGGTCCCCGGCAAGGTCGGCGGCCTTAGCCCGCTCTTCCTCGGCCAGCCGAGCGGCCTTCATTTGCTGCGCGTCACGGACTGCTATTTCAGCCGCCGTCAATTCGCGCCCTTTGTCGGCGCACCAGCGGATGGATGTGTTTGTCTTCCAGTTGCCGAATGCTCCGGCGTGAAAATTCCCGCCGTTGACCACGTACCAGCCCGAGCGGTTGCCCTGTTTGCCGTCCGGGTTGAACCTGTGGAATGCGCTATCGAAGGCGACAGTTAAAGGTGGATTCATCCCCGCGTCTTTTATCGCCGCTATCAGCTGTTCCTCCGGTGACAGAAGCGTGGTAGAGTCGACTATGAAGGGACGTCCACCGAACAGGCGCGATAGGTCAGCCACGAGTCCACCTCCCTTTTTGCGACCTCGAACCCGGCGCACACCCACACCCGGTATCCGATGCTCTCAAGGTATGTCTTCCAGTCTTTCTGCTCCGGCGATAATCGCCCGCCTCTAATCCGTTTCATCTCAATGAACGTCCGCCACGCGGGGACGAACAAGTCCGGCACCCCGCGCACTACGCCCTCGGCTTTGAGCCGTCCGGCGGTGGCCATGTTCCTGGCGCCGCCGTTGGGGATTGCAAATATCCGTATCTCGGGATAAGTACGCCGGAACCACTGGACGAATGCCCGTTGCTCCTCGTGTTCAGTGGGTATGTAGTTGTCCTCAAAGTCCGTTGGGTTGTGTTTCCCCACCATCCCACCACCTTCTTATTACTCGGTTATACTTGCCGTCCTGCGTGTAGGCTATGCCGCTCGGTGCAGGACACGCGCTCATAGCGTCCACCACGCCTTGAAGGTCATACGGTTCTGGACACGTTACCCCGCAACCTCGCGCTATCAAGGCCAGAGTTTGCACCGCCTTGGCCCCGGCATAACCCCCGTGAAGCAGGCAAAGATACTCGGTTACCCTCGCGAAAAACCCGTTACAGTAAGTGACCGTCACCATCTCCTTCCCGGCCCGCGAGGTGTAGACTTTCCACTCCCACGCGTCCACTTGCATCTCTTCAGGTTCGATTCGCCCCATGATGTCCACGTCTCGAAGTGCTAGTTTCTTTGGCTGCGGCGGCGGGAAAACGAACCCGCAAGCCGGGCATTCGCGGATTGCCGGATGGACAAGTTCATGGCACCTCTCGCATACCTTCACTGGCGCCACACCTTGCCCAGTTCCCTTTTTCGATGGCGGACGAACGGCGGTTATCGGACCGTGCGTTTGCACCACCCCGGCGAAGTCGAGAACGAGACAATGATCCGTGTGGGACTTTACCCGCATTCCGCGCCCTGCCATCTGCACGTACAAGCCTGGCGACATGGTAGGGCGGCACATGGCGATCAAATCGACGTCAGGATAATCGAAGCCCGTTGTGTTCCCTGTAACAAAAATTTTTCCTTTCCTTCGACATATTAGGAAAGAGGTTGAGGATGTCACACACCAGACTCTTTCTTTTTTCCACTCAGTATCTATTCGAGAACTCTTTTCCGTGTAACAACAAGAATTCCTCTCCCCCCAGGAGAATCTCCATTGTTGTGAATGATTTTCTTTTTTCGGAGGGGACAACCTTGATAGAGTGGAAGATATTCCGCGCATAGAACATGCCGCTTGTAACACGTTGTACAAATCGAACTGCGTACCCGCAACATATAAGTTTTTTCTGCCAGACACCCCATGGTGTACACCGTCGGCAAGCCACAACCCATACAATAGAGCTTTGAGTTGATCTTTACTTAACCCTAAAAAGAGGTTGGTGCCTCTTTTTTCCAAATAAGGTTCAAGGTGGAAGAAGCCACCAGTCACCTCTTGTTTGTCTCCACCAGTCCCCCTAGAAAAACTCCATCTAACAGCGTCGTTTTGCATGTTTCCGTTTTTAGGAGTTATGCTTTTTGTGTAATGTAATCCGCACTCCTTGAAAATGACCTCCGCCTCTTCCACGATGTCTCGATAAACCATAGACTGCGATATCGACATTCTTCCGGCGGAAATGGTTCCATCTCCAAGCCAAAACCCTATAAACTGACACTCCCGCAAAGATAGCTTATCGGGCTTTTTGTATTCCATGGACAGTCTTCTAAACGCAAGCTCCTCCGCTTTCTTCCTTGCTTCTTCTTTTGAATATCCCTTCTTCCTGTAGTTATATGAATTTGCTATCACCTGTCTTGAAAAACTTGTTTTTCGTTGGATTGGAGTTGGAACATCCATGTCGATAAGATGTGACTCTCCAAATGCTGGGATTGAAAAACTTTTACCAATCAGCGTGTTCGCCGGGACGACTTTGATGCTTGCTCGCTTGGCCCCAGATCGCACGACCATCCTATGGTTGCCTGTCACTCGAATTTCAGCGGCCACCCCACCACCAAAAACGACCATTTGCTCACCTTCCATCCTATTGCGCCTAACTATTTGCTCTGGGGGGGCGAAGTCAATTTGTCCTCCAGGCTTCCATCCTGCAATTAAATGGTCAGGATTCATTTCATCAATCCCAACGAACCCCCTTGACGTTAATATTTCCGTTTCTTCATCAAGACACAGCACGTTGGCGTTAGTCATAGCCCTCACGCGCCCGGACTTGAAGTCCTCAAGCATCCTCTCGCGCTCCGGCTTTGGAGTCTCGCCAAGCACGCACTCGGCAGCCACGCCCATGTCTCTCAACAGGTCCCGCATCGCAAGCGCATGATCAACGCCGGTGCAGAAAAGCAACCATGCTTTCCTGTCGCCAGCCAGCGCTACTATCTCGCGTACTATTCGCTCGTTTTGTTTGGGCTTATTTACAGCTGCCTGTAGCTCGCTTTCAATGAACTCGCCCCCGCGCTTCCGCACACCGGCGGTTGAGAGTTGCAAGTCCGTCAGTTTTGAGCGAAGGGGTGCGAGGTGCCCGTGGTAAATCAATTCCTCGATGCTGGTTGGTTCTATCAGAGCGTCGAAAAGCGCGCCGCCCTCGGTGATCAGCCCGTGCCCAAGGCGGTACGGCGTGGCGGTCAGCCCTATCACGCGCACGTTCGGATTGACCGCCTCCAACGCCTGCACTATCCTTCTGTACCCGCCCTCGTTCTTGTGGCTGATAAGGTGAGCCTCATCTACGATGATTAAATCCACGTGCCCTATCTTTGCTACGTGCCGTCCTATCGATTGGATACTTGCCACCGTGATCGGATTGCCCAACTCTTTGCGCCCTATGCCAGCGGAGAAAATCCCCAGCGGCGCGGTCGGCCACGCCATGAGAATCTTCTCCGCGTCCTGCTCGATCAACTCCTTGACGTGCGTTAACACGAGTATTTTTTGATCAGGCCACGACTGGATAACATCGCGGCACAGCTCGGCGATTATGTGGCTCTTCCCGCTCCCAGTAGGAAGAACTAGGCATGGATGCCCGCCGTTATGCCGGAACCACTCGTAGAGGGAATCAATCGTTCGCTGCTGGTACGGTCTGAGTTCCATATGTCCGCCACCGTTAAAAGGGCAGATTTCCATCCTCGGCGAATGGCCCGAAGCTATCGTCGCACGTTCGCCACGAGCCGCTTATCAACTCCCGGCTTCCGATGGTCGTGCCGTCGGCCTCGCCGTTCTGGACCATCCTGCCGTCAATTTCGTAGTATGCTGTCAGGCCGTCGGGTGAATCGTGGACCTTCCATGGCACGAGATCGGGGTGCAACACATGCCCGTCGCACCCCTCGAGCTGCGCCTCTACTGGAATCACCGCGTTGTCGTACCTGAGACAGGTCCACGTGCTGTCCGGCAGCGGCGTTGACAGAGCGCATGTTCGGCAATTGACCTCCTGCGTCAGCTGCTCGTCGAAACAGAACCCGTGAGCTGGGCAGAACTTGCACTGATACCATGTTGGGTCTGTAGATAACGGCTCGGGTAGCCGTTCAGCCAAAGCCAGCCTGTGCCCTCGCGCTATCAGATTCTGCGCCGCCTCCTTGTCGTAGTGAACGCGCTCGGTATAGATCGAGTCGTCGTCCTTGCAGACTGCGAAATAGAGAGCGCGGTCTATCTTCGCCCCTGCCATGTACACTTGCACCTGCGCCCAATGGCGCGGTTGGCTTTTCAGCACACCGTTTTTAGCCAGGTCCTTAAATGACTTCGCCGAGTGCGTCTTGCATTCGAGGATATGCTTCTTTGCCGGTGCTTCCGGCACGCCGCGCTCGATAATTCCGTCTATCGAGCCTGATACGTGAGAGCCGAAGTCCACCCGCGATTGCTTGTCGCCTGTAGAATGAACCTTGACGCCAATTTGTGTCAACCACGAAACAATCTTTTCTTCTTCGTCCTGTCCCCGTTTGAACAGGCGCATCACCCGTCCGGGGAACCGTTCCAGTACTGCCCATCTGAAAGAGAGCCATAGCCACCTGTCGCATTCGTGGCCGAGGATAGAGCCCCCAAGATGGGGCCTCTTCTCCGCCACGCAGCCGGTCGCCTGGTCAATCAGGCTGGCGATGGTAACCTCTGGCTGCGGTAGCTCAGGCATGTTATGCGCCCTTGCTCGCCCACGGCGGGGTCGCGCCCTTAGCCCCTGTCGGAGCTACCGGAGCCGCCTTCTGCGGCGCGGCGAAGGTAGCTTCGCTGCCAGCGCTAGCAGTACCAAGACTCGCGCTCATCCCGTCCTCAAGCGGCTTGTATCGCTTAACATCGTTTCCGGCGTCGTACCCGTCTCGCTCTGGTGTGACTACTACCCTGATCTGCAAGTCCTCGCCGTGCAGCTCGTCCGAGTTCGTGATCTGCACCTTGCCAACGGCCCTGCAAAGCTCGCCAAGCTGAGCGCGTCCTATCTCCACGGCCTTGTCGTACGGATTTTCCAGATTGAATCGCCCCCATGCTCTTCGCCCCTCGTAGGACGGACCAAGCACCGTGAACTCGACTTCAAGGTACTTCCCATCTCCGGCCCTCGTATCCTTCAGCCGCGAGTCTGACACCCTCGCGCGATACCAGCCTGTCGGGATCGGGTTAAAGGACGGCTCCGGCGCGTCCGTAAAATCGTAAGTCTTTCCAAGAAATGCCATGTTATCTATCTCCCTTCTGCTTTTTCAATCGTAAATCCAACCTTGCCCGGCGTGGTGACGATTGCTGCCTCGAACGCTCCGCGCACCTCCGGCGCGGTCTCGCGCCATTCCTTCGCTTTGATTTCTGGTTTCCACCTAAACAGGATTTCAAGGTATTCGTTGAGCCCCTTATCATCAGCCACCGTCACAAGCGTCTCTGCGTCCACCTTGCGATTCATGCGCCGCGTGGCTTTCACCTTGTACGGCCCGTCGTCCCATGTTTTTGAGCCTTCCCAGTCCTCTGGGATGCCCTCCGCCATCCTTTCCTCCAGCGATGCCCGCTCGGCTCGGAGGTTGTCCTCCTGGATTTTCAGCTCCAGCCATCGCCCGTACATGCCTTGACTACTCATCCTCTTCTTCACCTTGAACGGCCCGTCGTCCCATGTCGCTGATCTTCCCTATCACCCTGCCAAGGTCCGGCGTTTCCCACGCCGCCAGTCGCCCGCTCCTGTCCTTTGCCAGCCACACACCATCTCCCTCGGCCATCAATGCCCTCTGGATGTTCCCGTCCGGGTCGCGCTCGACGCGAAGCGCCAGTACCTCATCGAAGAAGTAGGGTAACTGCTGCGCTACTTTATTACCGGGCAGAGATGGGTAAAAAAGCATCCGTCCCATTTCGTCTTGCGTCTTTTCAAGCTTGGCCGAAAAGTACACGTGCCGTCCTGGCAGGTCTCGGAAGGCGCGTATTATCGCCGTCATCTGGTCCGCCATCGCCCCGTACGCCTGCCGCGGGTCTTTGGCCGCTTTCTTTTCCGACGCTAGCGCAACCTCGGCAATCTCTGAGATAGAGTCCAGTGCGACACTCTTATAACGTTTCGCCTCGTCCGACTCGCGTAACCATCGATATGCATCCGATAAGGTTGCCATGTCTTCGATCTCTACGTACGGTAAATTCGCCCCACTCAGGGATAGCAGACCGCCCTCTGCTGACAAGATCACCGGGTCGGGGAGCGTTCGAATTAGATACGTCTTCCCGGCTCCTGCCTGCCCGTAGACAAGGACTTTCACGCCGTCCATGCCGACAGCACTGGTGTTTTTCAAGTCAATTGCCATTTTTTACCGCCTCCTGTTTTAGTGTTACTTGTGTTTCGCTCCGTACCCCCGGTTGATTACCGCCACGATCCTCTCGCGGTAGTTTTCCTCCAGAAGTTTGCCTATGGCGCTCTGCACAAGGTCCACAAGCTCGTGCAGCCGCGCGTTCTCGATCTTCAGCCTGTCTGTCTCCTCTCGCGCATGATGGGCCGCGTAGCAGACGGAAGTCACATAGCGCGAGTTGGTGCACGTCCGGCACGTCAGCGGCGTATCCTTCTCCCACGGGAGGGGTTTGAAGTCGGATTCTTTGGAATTACCCCCCATCCCCTTGTTACCTCCTGCTAGCGCGCTGCTTCTTTCGAGCCATTTTCTGGCGCTTTGCAGCCGCTCTAGTTTTCCGTCTGTGCACAACCTCTCTGAAGGACTTCTTCCTCTCTTCCCTTTCTTCTTTCTTTTGCTCCGCTTTTTCGGCCCGGCAGGCTTCACTGATCATCTTTCCTATCCGGTCCCAGTCTATAAGGCCCATAACGATACCCCCCCCTCTTTATCAGACTCTCTCATTCCACGCCGCAATCGCCTGCAGCATCCCGTCACTCACGCAAAAGCCCCTCACAGACGGACCGGCGGCGTTACAGTCAGTGCACCGTACATTGAAAGCAGGCTCACCTTTCACAGACGGACCGGTAGTGTTGCGGGCAGGCTCGCCTTTAAGATCAGTGCCCTCAAGAACCAGGTCTTCGCTGTTGCAGAACGCGCAGTTTTTCGCTATGTTCTCTGGTATTCGTAGCCTTGCTCTGAGGTGCGACTCTACGAGGTCCTCTTTGAACCCGGACAAGTCTCTTACACTCACAGGTCAATCTCTCCTTTCAGTGCCTTCACATTGAGCATCACAACCTTAAAACAATCGCCCCTGTCCTTGCTCTTCTAAGGATTTTCTTTTTTTCATGATCTCCTTTCGAACTTCGTAAATCTCCCTCTCTAAAAGTTTGACCCCTGACTCCGTGTCCCAGTACTGTTCGATGCGCCCCTCCCGCTCTTTTTGCAGTTCAACCAGCTGTTTTTGCAGTTCAACCAGCTGTTTTTGAAGCGCCTGCATCACATGGCCTCCTCCTCCGGCCCCCCCCGACTGAATGCCTAGCCTGAACATGGCTTCTCCTCCGCAAAGCGCGTCTGTATTCCATATAACCCGGCATACGCCACCTCCTTGCAGCACCCCTCCGACTTGCGCCAATCTCCATACACCCAGAGCTCGTCTGCAAACCCGAGTAGCGTCAAGCACATCTCCATCACCTGAGTCTGGTCCTCGAAAGGCGAGATGAATGAGAATGCGTTCAGCGGGCTGAGAATTAGCACATCATCATGCTCTTTCGCAATCTGACGGCATATTCGCACAACTTTATCGTAGTTTTCGCCTATCGCTTTCAAGTCGTCGGGATGGTCGCCCCTTAACGGGTGCGCGACGTATACCCACCTCACGCTATCGCCTCCTGTGGTATAATCATTCCGGCCACGAGAGATCACTCCCTGTTCGATTGTGGTCTGAGACCCCCGCAAGGGGGCCTTGCTCTTTCGTAGATTCCCGCCAGCCTTGCCGCCAAGAGAGCATAGGTCTCTTCGCGACTACACCCCTCGCCCGGCATTGCCCGACTACCAGAAGCTTACTCATATCCCGCACCCTCCGTGTTGCACCCGCCGACGGGTCGAAGCTCCATGCCATGACCGATACCGATATCCGCGTCATCAAAAAGCGTGAGAGCGCTTTTCTCGGCATCCGCAATCCTGAGGTGCCTCACGCCGTCGCGGAAATAGCTCTCGTTCAGTTCGGAGCCGCCGCCCCTTCGATTGAGCAGCACCGCCCGATACGGGACCGTCATAATTCCTCCGAAGGGATCGTACACGAGCTCGCCTTCGTTGGAGTACCTGACGATCAGCCTGTCAACGATGTCGATCTGCAGCGGGCACACGTGCATCACGAGGTTGCGCCTCACCTGCTCGCTGTTCAGCGTCAGCATCCTGTTCACGTCGTCCCACACGTCCTCGGCCCAGCTCCCCGGAGCTATCGCCATGAACGTGGCGGGGAGAGACTTCCTACTCTCGAACGACTCTCCGATCTTCACGTGCTCCTCGTAGTCGTATACCTCACCCCTCGTCCGATTGCGGAAGTTCTGCACGAGCTCCTTCACATTCATGCTTGTGAACTCCTCCGAGCGCAGGAGTCTGTCCCCACTCGACCTCCAAAAGGCATGCGCGTCCACTTGCCAGCGCGCCCGCGTGTACTCGTTCTTCGGCTTGACAACCGGGACGTCGGCGTAGCCTCGCGTCCGGTCGGTCTGTGGCTTGCGGAAAAGTAGCACGTATTCGGGGGAGCCTACGCCCATCTTTGTTCCGTCCTTGCCGTTTTCGGTCCAGCCGAGCCGGTACGTCTGGTTGTTTTCACGGACCACGTCCGTGATTACCGTAATCATCCCCATGTAATCGAAGCCGTGCCGCGAGTAGTGGAATATCGCCTCTGCGTGGAATGGTGACACGGTGGGCGCGCCAGCGCCGGTGACGTTGCCGAAGAGTATCCGGTCCTTGACGTGGATGCATGCCATTCTCCCCGGTTGCAGGATGCGCAGCAGTTCGGGTGTCAAGAAGTCCATCTGCCGCCAGAACTCGTCGTTGTTGGCCGTGTGACCATAATCATTGTAGTTTGGGGTGTATTCGTAATGGTTGGAGAATGGGATTGACGAGACGATTAGACCGACGGAGTTGTCCTTTTGGAGCGCCGCCTCTTCCACACAATCGTTCAAGGCTACCTCCCATCCTTCGCCGTGCTCGACCTTTCGCTGCACGCCCATGTCGCGCAAGAGCGGCTCAATGGATAACCCATACAAGCCGTGCTCGGAGATGATCGTCGACATGTGCGCGGTGAGCTTCTTGTACTCTTCCCACTTTTGCAGGAGCACCCGAAGGACCTCCGACTCCGATTCCGAGTAGATGACATGGATTTCGCAAGCGTGAGGTTGCAGGAACCGGTGTATCCTGTGGATCGACTGGATGAAGTCGTTGAACTTGTAGCCAATGCCGAGGAATATCGCCTTGTGGCAGTGCCTTTGGAAGTTGCAGCCACTCCCGGATATCTCCGGCTTCGTCGCCAGGTATTTCGAGCGCCCCTCGGAAAAGTCGATGACGCGCTCTTCCCTCAGGTCCAGGTCGAGGGAGCCGTAGACCTCCACGGCATCGGGCACGGCTTTTTTGATAGCATGCCTTTCCGCTTCAAAATCATGCCAGAGCAGGTAGTGACTGTCCGGGTCGCTCTCTAGAATCTCGACCATCTTTTCTATCCGGGCATTGATTGTCTCCCGCTTTTCCGTGGCAGATTCTTTAAGCCCGAGCGCCGCCTCGTGAAACATGTGGATCTGGTTGTCTCGTCCGACTGGCTTCTCCCCCTCACGCTTTACCTGGTGGTAAAAGACCTTGAGCTCGGGCAGGTCGTACCCCTCGTCTGAATATCCAAGTTCCGACGGTTTCTGCAGGAACACCGCCCACGAGTGCATCCACGTCCAAAACTCCTTTTCCTTGTGCGGATACAGTGTCAAGTTGTTCGCCTTCTGACTGTCTCGCTGAAAAAACCTCGTCAGAGCGTCCCCCGTGTCCATTACGCCGAGAAACCCAGCGTAGTGAATCAGCTCCTTGTACCTGTTCGGCGAAGGCGTTGCCGTCGCGACGAACTTGTACTTCACCGGAGCGCAGAGCGGCAAAAACTCTTGAAATGTTTTCGAGCCGTAGCTGCGCAGGACGGAAGCCTCGTCGAGCGATATGGCGTTGAAGAGGGACACGTCCAGCTTGCCGTCCCTGACGCTCTCGTAGTTCGTTATGAAATGCTGTGCGTCCGACTCCTCAACCTCGGCGGTCCGCCTGACAAACTCCACGGACGTGCCTATCAATCCGGCGTCGCGCTTGAACTCCTGTCGCACCCCAAGAGGACAGACAATCAGCGTCCGGCCTCCGAGCAGTCGCATGATTTCCAGTTGCATCAAGGTCTTTCCAAGACCAAAGGCAGCAAATATAGCTCGTTGCCCTCCCTCAACCGCCCATTTCACTATATCTCGCTGGTGGGGTTTTAAGATCGGATGGATGTCTTTCATCTCGCAGGGCACTCCCGCCATGTGGGCCATTTTGATCTTGGTCATCAAAAAATCTCGATATTCTTGAATCCGTGACATAGTATTTCCTCCCTGTCCTCACACTCCCGTACTCCCGAAGCCGCCTTCGCCCCTGTCGCTCTGCGGCAATTTGTCCGCGACTAGAAACCTTGGTAATTCCACCGGGACTATCACGAGTTGAGCTATCCTGTCTCCCTGGTTAATGGCGCGCGCTTCCTTCGCGTCATTGTACAGGGGCACACCAATCTCTCCCCTGTACTGGCAGTCGATCACGCCCACGCAATTGCCCAGCCGCAGGCCTTCTTTCGTCGCTAGTCCTGAGCGCGGGAACACCAGCCCGGCATAGCCGTAGGGGATTGCAATTCTCACGCCCGTACCAACATTCACGCACTCGCCGGGCTCTATCTCGGCCATCTCCTTCGCTTTCAAATCTGCACCCGCGTCGCCCTCGTGCTTCCGCACCGGCAAGAGCCACGGCTGCTCGACGGTTATTCTGATCGGGTCGTTCACTACTTACCCTCCTTCACACTCACTCCAATACCGAGGGCCTGCGATAAACCCTCCACAAATTCAGCCTGGATTGTCGCCACAATACGCCCGTCCTTCACGCGAACCAGGCTGGCTGTTCCGCCGGTAAGCATTATCAGTCTGAACATGGCTCATACCCATCGCACTCAACCGTGCGTCCATCCCTGACGCGCAGGGAGTCAGGCTTACACTCCTCCTCACTGTACGCGCAGGTGTCACAAAGGTGAATCAGCATTTCGTCAGGCTCCATCCCTGCATCTCCTCCTCTTCGTTTTCCGACTCTCCCGTCGGCTTGTGCCTCATCCAGCGTCTTGCGCACCGGCAGATCTGGCGAATTTACCCGGTGATACCCGCCGCTCTCCGTCTGCCCTCGGGTGAAAAAGTACCGCTCACCCAGACCGGGACCGGCCTCGATGACTTTTCCCGCCTTGTAGTGGTAGCAGCGCCTCGATGGCTCCCTCACTTCACCACCCCCCAGACAAGCACGAGCGCCAGGCCGAGCACAAAACCGGTCAGAAACATCATGCGCTCATCACCCTGTTCAGCAAGGCCTCAAGCTCCGCCTTGAGGACGTTCAGCCTGAAAATCTCCCGACGCTTGCACTGCTCAACAATATCCCTGTCCAAATCTCGCACTCGCACACAGCTGCTGATGCTCATGGTCATGTCCCCCTCTCCTTCCACTGCAATTCGGTAAATGTCTCTCGCCAGCCGCAGACGTGGCGAAACAGGTACATTCGCGCCGCGCCGTGTACTACGCGCTCAAAGATCATCTTCCCGTACTCGCGTCCCGGCACCAGCGCGTTCACATCCATCTTCGCGGCCTTCCGTGCGCTTTTTTTGGTAAGTTCTGCCCGTAACTTGGACACGGGCACGCAGAAATGTTGCGCGATCTCGTGGTGTGCCTTCCCGGCCTTTTCCAGCGCGTCTACCTCACCTGAAGCGACGGCTCGCCTTGCTGCGTGCATGTAGTGCGTTCCGTGTCCGCCGCGCTTACGATTCTCGTATGTCGGACAGGCTGAATTGTCTTTCATGCTTTGCCCCCCGCGTCATATTCGCCCTTCTCAGCCTGCCATCGGACGAAAAAATATCTCCCCCCGAGGCCGGGCCCAGCCTCGATAATCCTCCCTGTCTTGTGGTGGTAGCGTTTCATTTCGCCCCCCCCTTAATCCTCTTGCTCAGCAGTGGCAGGTATGAACCCCCTGTGCTTAAATACTACTATCTTTTTAATCCCCCCGTCGGGTTGCGGCTCGTCCACTGATTCCCTGACAGAAAAGGCGTAAAGCGGGGTTATGTTCACTTCCTGCAACTCCTTTATCAGGCGGCTCATCAGAAAGGGGGCGCCTCCTATCATCGCCGAAGGGCCCCACCACCAAGAGCTCTTTCCTGCCCTGCTTAGCAGGACTCTCTCCGCAACGGCTACGCCTGCCAGGGCCACAGCCGTCGCCTCGAGTTCATTCGGTCCCGGCTTTTCCGGGAAGTCAAAAGTTCCTGAATCAGTTTTTTATTTGCCGGTTCGACCACCCCGGCCTCAAATTGTTCCTGTGTCGCCTGATGTTGTGTTAGGTTTATAATCATTTTCTTTCCTCCTCTTTCCAAAGCTCCTGCCTCGCCGTCGCCATGCCAGGGATGTCAAACTCCCGGTCTAGCATCTCAATGACTCCCCTCTAATGGTGGTAACCAGAAAGGGGCATTCCTCAGCGCAATCCCCCGGCCAGACCTTGCGCCCTGTCGCTGGGCATTTTCGCGGACGGTCGCCGGGTGCTTCGTGGTAGTGCTTACAGAAGTCGCATGTGATTGAACCCATGTTGGCCTCCTCTCTTTGGACCTTGAACCTTGCCTCGGGGTGACATGCCGCGCCGGACCTTGCCATGCCTCGCCCTAATCCTCACCCCGACACCCAACCACCCCGGCGGGTATTTCAATTTTTCCGTCCCCTCCTCGCGATCACCACGGATCGTCGCGCCGAACGCTCCCCGCTCCCGCTCTTGGACGCCCGAGTGGATCTCACTGGCTCCACCGGAAAAGCCCTCGCATTGTCAAGGTGCAAAAAGCAGGATTGCGTCAGGCTATTTCACAGTCTGCGACAATCCGGTTTCAGAGAACAGCTCTTTTTCTTCCGTATTTAAGAGCTTCGCCAAAGCTTGCCGTTTCGATGGCGCGAGCACTCGTATTCCGCGCTCCGCCTCGCCGTACCACTGGCACGGAAGCCCAGCTTTTTTAGCAATCAGCGTTTGGGTTAGCCCTAGTTTTCGGCGCTCGATCAAAAGCCTTGTAACTGACATCTGGACACCTCCTTTCCGTGTGCTGCGAGAGCACTATAACACCTCGCAAAAAAAAGTCAATAGACAAAAACAATGGATATGCAAAAATAGGACAAATGGACTATGAAAAGGGTATCAAGATGGGTATTAATACCTATAGACAAGGGGGGTTGCCCGCTATATACTATAGACACAACGAAATAAGAGGCCGCCGCCGAGGGCAGGACTACCCTAGAAGGCAAGCTCGCCACCAGCAGCAGGAGCGACGGCAGAAACACCGGAAGAGAAGGACCGCGAAACACCCCCGCCTCCACGCGGCGCGGTCTGGGCAGGCGCAAGCCTGGCGAAGAGGGGAAAACAAGGAGGAAAAGAAAATGACAAGGAGAACCATGGTGAACGAAGGGCAGGAGCATTACGAGACGGATTACACACCGTATGGCTATGGCGCAAGCTGGATGCGTGATCTGCTGGTCGATTGCGATGACGGCGATCTGCACGCCTGGTGGGGGATGGGCGACTTCGAGTGGAAGCAGACGCTGGCGAATGCGGCCACCTTCCCACACTTCCTAGACGACGACGGCAGCCTGTCGCAGGAGGCAGAGCGTGGCGCGTGGGACACTTTGCAGCGGCGCGTTATCGACCGCCTCGTCGACCTCTACAACGAGGGCAAGGACGAGGCGCGGCGCGTGCGCTGGGACAAGGCCAACGAGGATTTTATCGACTCTGACGCCGGGAGGTGGCGTCCATACCTGCTGCAGACCTGGCACCGTGACCTGATAGCCACCTTCGAGACGACAAGCGACCTGATAGCCCTGCTCAAGTCGCTGGACGTCGACGCGGGCATGGAGGACCTGGAGATCAAAGTGGATGACTCGTGGTGGAAAACGTGGTTCTCCTACGGGGGGGAGCCGGAGGCATAGAAGAGGGGCGGCTATATCGCCGCCCTGCAACATAAAAACACTGATGAAGGCGTCAAGGAAAAACAGGGAGGGGGAAGAAAATGACACAGACATACACAGTTGTGGTGGGAGAGGTAGGCAATGAGGTTGGCCATGTAGTAAGCACGACAACATCACTGCACGGCGCGCGGGTAATAGCAGGCAGAGAGTTAAAGGCATATGGTGGGGACGGGTGGGCAGTAATCAGAGGGGATTGTGGATACGAGGAGCGGCGCGGCCGCCTTACACTCTAGGAGATACGGTGGCAAATGATTGAATACGGCAGGCCCCGCCGGGTAGTTGACGACGGGACCTTCTCCACAGCACAGGCGGCGGAGATTCTCGGAGTCACCCGACGCAGGGTGCAAGCGCTGATAAAGTCGCGACGCGCGACTGAAAGAAAAAGAGGAGGGGTAAAAATGGACGCGCGAATCCACTATCTCAGCTGGAAGGAAACATGGTACGTTTTTGAGAACGACAACCCACGCGGAATTGACGTGGTTTATTTGAGCGGCGTCCCCGAGGGGACGTCCAAAGATGAAATCCTTAGAGTGGCGAACAACCGGAAGGCATTTCTTTTTAGTCGCCTGCACCTCGTACCTCCCGCTGAAACCGCCACTCACGGGAGCCTCGCGGCAACCGCCGAACAGTCGGGAACAGTCACGTGGGAGGAGCTGCTTAACGCCGAGGAGGATGGATAGGATGGACGCGGAATTGCCCGACTACATCACCAGCCCCGAGGCTCAAAAACTTCTCGGCGTAAATCGACAGAGGATATCCGCGCTCTTGAAAACCGGACAGTTGCGCGGGAAAAAAGACGGTCGCCGGTGGATGATCGAACGCGCATCCGTGGAAGAGCGCCTCAAGGCGCTCAGGAAATAAGGCAAAGCCCCTGCATAAGCAGGGGCTTCTTTTTTTTGGGGGGCTTAATGCGGGGCCCTTGGCCTAGTGTTAATAGTCCTTAGGGTACAAGCCCGTCCAGCTTCCACACAAGCCCCACAATGGCCGCCCACTCGTCCGCAGACGACCACCCGAAACCCACGCCAAGCCCCGGCGATTTTGCCCGGCGCTTGTACTTCTCGACGGATAGCTGCAGGCTCCCGACCGTCGCATCCGTCGCCCGGCGCTCCTGCTCCAAGGCCACTTCAAGCGCCATCACTTGATTCTCCAGTTTTGCAAGCGTCGTGTCAATCCGCGCCTTGTAGTCCCGCAGCACGTCCAATTCCATTAGTTCCGCCTGCCACGCGCGAAAGGTCTCGACGGGCACCAGCACGCCCTGCCGATCATCGGATAGTCGTATTTCCGCGCCTGCGCTCGCGTTCGTTGGCAGCGTCAATAAGATCATCAAGATCCATGCCGCTAATTTTTTCATAAGCCATCTTCACCTCCTCGTCTACTTTCCCGGAATATTCTTTCGCACTCTCGATCGTCCTCTTGATTTCGCCCACGGCATCGTCCATGCGCTTGCGCTGTCTGGTAAGCCTTCGCAAGTTCCAGCCTACGCCGCCGAACAAGGCGAGCGAGAGCACCTCGGTCATTCCAGAGAAAATCAAAATCGCCCCCGCGAGGACCGCAAGGGCGATCAAGATGTTTCGCCGATTCCATTCGATCTTCACCTTCAATCATCCCTCCTGTGTGGCCTACCGAAGGCGTATCCGGCCAGTGCGGCAATGATTGAAGCCAGGTGGTCGCCGTTTATCTTCCCCGCCCAAATCAAGGCGAAGAAAGCGACGCCCCCCATCACCATGAACCAGTCTCGCGCCTCAAGTTCATCAAACACTCTTTCCCACCACCACCGCCAGGACCAAGCCTTCGCCGGGTCGATCGGCGTTGGCTCCTGTCGCGGCTCGCCGGATACTGATTTTCGCCTCAATGCGTCACACCCTCGTCGTCATGAATTAGAACCCCCATGGCCTTCAACTCTTCGTCGTGCCCGTCCCACTGTACGCCCCTTGCGTGAATCACGCACACGTGCGGGAACACTCGCAAGGTCTCGCGAAAATGGGACATCTGCTCTTTCGTGATCTGCGGCTTCGTGTACTCATAGGAAATCCTGAGAAGGACCCGCTGCGCCCCCGCTACCCCGTAAAGGTTAGACACCTGCCGGAGACGCCGCCAGAAGTGGCCGGGGTTTAGGTAGTAGTCTTCTGTAATATTAATTGTCACAGGAATCAGAGCCATTTTGACAGCATCACCCCCCCGAGAGCCGATATGACGGAAACAAGCGCAACGATTATCTCAACCCTACCTTTTATTCCCTCCGCCTTGATTATTCCGGCATTTTGCAGTAGTACCGGTATCGCGTCGAGCAGCGAATCACGCAAGCCTCCGTTCGACAGGTGGTCCAGCCTATCCTCGATGGCTGACAGCCGTGTAAGAATCGCGTTGAGCTGCGCCTGTCTGGCTATGTCCGACCGCCGGTCAATTTCCCGCAAGGCGGACAGGTGTGAAAAAAGCTCATCCATAACAGCCTCCGATCTGAGCGCCAGCCGCCCAAGCGCGGTATTGCACTCGCCGCCCAGCCATTCGACCGGGCTTGGCATATCAGGCCACCCCCGCCCGGGTCAACCAGTGCGCGGCTTTGTGAACGAGGATGGGAAGCGGCAGGCAGAACAACCACATCACAGCCCCACCTCTTTCGCATTCCTGACAATCCTGTTCAACCACCCGTGCAGGAACTTCAGCTGCGTTTTGTCGCGGGCAACGATGCCGTTGTGCCATTCAACACGCTGCTGTTGTACCGCCGCGATCACGCGCCATTTCTGGCTGTCCCAGGCCGACCAGAAGGCGGCCATCGTGAGCGGCCCTATCGCGCCGTCAGCCCGGATGTTCGCCCCTAAGCGCATCAAGGCCTTTTGAAGCTGTAAGGCCGCGCCACCGACGCCGCAATTGATAGCCGCGTCGAACATCAAAAAATCCACCGGCTCCGGCAGATCGTCGCACTTTGCCTTACTCCAGTAGAGGGCTTTGTAAATCGAAAGCGCCTGCGCTCTTGTCAGGTCGTCCACCTTCTCAGGCAGGTCGGGAATGGCAGCCCGTGCAGACGTCAGCGTCCCCTGCGTCACGCCCAGGTTGGTTCTGCCGCCTTTGTCCGCCGGGTCGTCCACCAGCCCGCCCTCGTGTCCGAGGACAAGTGAGGCGCAGTAGTCGAAACGATTCATAATATCACCTCTTTCATTACCACTTCGCGAGCCGAGAGCCGAAACTCGTACTCGTCGCCGTCGCTTTGTTACTGAACTGCGAGCTGAAAGCGCCATGGCTCGCGGAGGAATGGATGAAGGACACGATGCAAACGAGGTTGCTGCTCGTC